>MRWG01000613.1_pt1 | contig 34433 bp, 30 predicted proteins | sample 1013341 | NCBI WGS metagenome assembly MRWG01 (sample SAMN06117577, study PRJNA244670) | biofilm metagenome | biome: Water; feature: Cathode Biofilm; material: Biofilm; isolation source: microbial consortium enriched at the cathode of a solar microbial fuel cell | place: USA: District of Columbia ... | reverse complement strand
GCCTATGACGGTGCGGGTGGCGGGCACCCCCTCCCGACCTCCCCCCATGAAGGGGGGAAGGGGGCGCGGCGCCCCTAGCGCATGCCCCAGAGCCCCTCGCGGCGGACCCAGCCCTCGTAATCCTCGACCTCGATCTGGCACCAGCCCTGGGCGCAGCCGGCGAGCCGGGCGACCATGCCCTCGGCGAGCCGCGCGACGGCGGGCGCCGTCTCCTCCGGATTGCGGCGCATGGTGACTTCCGGGCGCACCACCAGCACGGTCGGGCGCGAGGAGAGCATGGCGCGGTGGACCCAGCCCTCGGCCCCCTCCCAGTCGCGGATCTTGCGCCAGGTCTCGTACTCGGCCAGCACCTCGAGCGGCATGCCCTTGCGCCGGAAGACCCATTTCACCTGGAAGCGGATGCCGGGCCCGGCGCGCACATTCACCTCGTCGGCGTTGAGCGAGACCATGCGCCCCGCCCCCTCGTCGGTGCGCGCGGCCTCGGCCGACTGGGCGCGCGCCGGCGAGGCGCCGCCGCCCCCCTGCCAGGCGAGCCCGATCGCCCCGCCGGCCAGGAACATTGCGGCGAACAGCGCGGCGACGGTGCGCCGGCGGGCGAATCCGCGCGGGCGCGCGGCGCGACCGGCGGCGGCGGATTCGGAACGAAGCGTGGGCGCGAGCGGTTTCATGCGGGGCGCGGTTCGCCTTCCCAGGGCTTGGCACGGACCTCGATTCGGCCGGGCGCGGCACGGCTTGCCTCTGGCGAGCCAACGCCCGACCTTCTATAAGGGGCGCGGGCGCGGCATCGCGCGGGCGGCCGGGCGGAACACCCGAACGCCCGCATAAATGCCGCGAGTCGCGCCCGGCGACAAGCGTGCGGAACCCCGGCCGGCCCCCGGTCGCGCGATCGGCCGCGCAGGAAAGCTTCACCCCAGTCCCGAAAGGGCGAGACGTGCGATGAGTTACAAGAAGCCGACGGTGGTCGTCACCCGCAAGCTGCCGGACATCATCGAGACGCGGATGATGGAACTGTTCGACTGCCGGCTCAATCTCGACGACGCGGCGATGGACAAGCAGCAGCTGATCGAGGCGGCGCAGAGCTGCGACGTGCTGGTCCCCACCGTGACCGACCGGATCGACAAGGACGTGGTCGCGGCGGCCGGCGAGCGGCTCAAGCTGATCGCCTCCTTCGGCACCGGCGTCGACCATATCGACTTCCCCTCGGCCAAGAAGAAGGGGATCGTGGTCACCAACACGCCGGACGTGCTGACCGAGGACACGGCCGACATGACGATGGCGCTGCTCTTGGCGGTGCCGCGTCGGCTGGTGGAGGGCGAGCGGCTGGTGCGCGCCGGCGACTGGACCGGCTGGAGCCCGACCGGCATGCTCGGCCACCGGATCTGGGGCAAGCGGCTCGGCATCATCGGCATGGGGCGGATCGGCACGGCGGTGGCGCGCCGCGCGCGGGGCTTCGGCGTCTCGATCCACTATCACAACCGCAACCGGGTGCCGGACGATGTCGAGGACGAGCTGGAGGCGACCTACTGGTCCTCGCTCGACCAGATGATCGCCCACATGGACATCCTGTCGGTCAACTGCCCGCACACGCCGGCAACCTATCACCTGTTGAACGCCCGGCGCTTGGCCCTGATGAAGCCGCACGCCTATGTGGTCAACACCAGCCGCGGCGAGGTGATCGACGAGGGCGCGCTGGTGAAGGCGCTGACGCAGGGCCAGATCGGCGGCGTCGGGCTCGACGTCTTCGAGAACGAACCGAAGATCAACCCGAAGCTCTTGAAGGCCGAGAACGCGGTGCTGCTTCCCCACATGGGCTCGGCCACGATCGAAGGCCGCGTCGCCATGGGCGAGAAGGTGATCATCAACATCAAGACCTTCGTCGACGGCCACAACCCGCCCGACCGGGTGATCGAGACGATGTTCTGAGCGAGGTCGGCGCCCCCTCTCCCCGACCCTCTCCCCTGGTGGGAGAGGGTCGGGGAGAGGGGGCGCTCGCGGCCGGCGCGTGACCGTCAGCGGCGCGCCAGCTCCAGGATCCGGTCGATGGCGAGGTGGGCCTCGAGATGCGCGGCCAACCGGTCGAGCGTCGCCTCCACCATCGCGTCGAAGGCGGGGCCCGCCTCGAAGCCGGGCTTGAGCGCCGCGAGGTAGCCGCGCCGGAAGTCGTCCGAGGCGAAGAGGCCGTGCAGGTAGGTGCCGGCGACGAGCCCGTCGGCGCTGACCGCGCCCTCGGCGCTGCCGTCGGCGCGGGCGAGGAAGGGGCGCGCGCGGTCCGGCCCGTCGGTCACCCCCATATGCATCTCGTAGCCGGCCACCGGCGCGCCGCCGACCGCGGCCGTGCCGCGCCGCTCGCTCAGCGTCTTCGGGCCCTGCAGCACGGTCTCCACCTGCAGCAGGCCGAGGCCCCAGCTCTCCCCCGGCGGGCCCTCGATGCCCTCGGGGTCGGCGACCCGGGTGCCCAGCATCTGATAGCCGCCGCACAGCCCCAGGATCCGTCCGCCCCGGCGGTGATGGGCCATCAGGTCGAGGTCCCAGCCATTGGCGCGCAGCGCCCGGAGGTCGGCCATCGTCGTCTTCGAGCCCGGCAGCAGCACGAGGTCGGCGTCGCCCGGCAGCGGCTCGCCCGGCCGGACGATGGAAAGCCGCACCGACGGTTCGGCGCGCAGCGGGTCGAGATCGTCGTAGTTCGCGATCCGGCCGAGCCGGGGGACCGCGACGTGGATCGCGTCCGGGCCGCCGCCCGCCGTGCCGATCCGCCCGGCGTCGAGCGCGACCGCATCCTCCGCCGGCAGGCGGCCGGCCTGGTCGAAGAAGGGGACGGTGCCGAGGCTCTCCATCCCCGTGCGCTCGGCGATGATCGCGTGCCCGCTGTCGAACAGCGAGAGATCGCCGCGGAACTTGTTGACGATATAGCCGGTGAGGCGCCGGCGCTCCGCCGCCTCCAGCAGGGCGTGCGTACCGACCAGGGCGGCGATCACCCCGCCGCGCTCGATATCGGCGACCAGCGCGACCGGCAGGTCGGCGGCCTCGGCGAAGCCCATATTGGCGATGTCGCCGGCGCGCAGATTGACCTCGGCCGGGCTGCCGGCGCCTTCGACGATCAGCAGATCGTGCGCGGCGGCGAGGCGCTCGAAGCTCTCCAGCGCCTTCGGCAGCAGCCGGTCCTTCAAGCGGTAGTAGTCCCGTGCCTTGGCCTGGCCGAAGACGCGCCCCTGCACCACGATCTGCGAGCCCATGTCGCTCTGCGGCTTCAACAGGACCGGGTTCATGTCGCTCGTGGGCGCGAGACCGGCCGCCCGCGCCTGCAAGGCCTGGGCGCGGCCGATCTCGCCGCCGTCGGCCGTGACGGCGGCGTTGTTCGACATGTTCTGCGGCTTGAAGGGCGCGGCCGAGAGGCCGCGGTCGCGGCAGGCGCGCAGCAGGCCCGCGACGATCAGGCTCTTGCCCACGTCCGAGCCGGTGCCCTGCAGCATGATCGCCGGCGTCGCCATGGCCCCCGAGCCTGTCCGTCGCGTGGAGGAAGGGCCTAGCGGACCGCCTGGCTCAAGGCCTCGCGCAGCCCGTCGGCATGCGGGTTGGCGACCTGCCCCTCGATGACGATCGATTCCGGCCGGCGCGTGCCGCCGTAGTAGGCGTCGTTCAGGCTCTCGCGCGGGACGATGACCGAACCCTCGAAATTGGCGCCGATATAGAGCCCCTTGGCGACCGAATAGGACAGGATGTCGACGTCGAGATTGGTGGTGGTCGCGGCGTCGACGCCCGCGCCGTAGGGGCCGGCCGCGGCGTCGAGCTCGCCGCCGATCTTCACCTGATCCTTCAGGATCGATTCCAGGCCCTTGCCGGTCATGATCAGCAGGACCACCTCGGACGCCTGGCCGCCGATCTGCAGCCCGAAGGACGCCGCGCCCATCGAATAGAAGGCGGGGTAGCTCCACTGGCCGCTCTCGCCGCGGGCGAGCAGCACGCCGGTGCCGCCCTCGCCGCCGACGATGAAACCGCCCTTCAGCAGCTGCGGGACGATCAGCACCGCCTTCGCGCGCTTCAGATAGGCGCGCACATAGGGGCCGAGATCCTCGTGCTTCTGCAGCTTGGCGAGCGTGAACTGCGCCTCGGTCACCAGCTCCTCCGCGTCCGCCTTGTCGGCGCGCGCCGGGCTCGCCGCCATCAGCGTCGCGAGCAGCAGCAGGAAGGCCGCCGTCAGCGCGGCCACGGGGTGGGGGATGGAACGGGTGGACATCTTTCGGCTCTCCTCGACTCGGGGAATGCGGCTCAGAACTCGACGCCGACCTGCGCCTTCACGCCGTCGCGGAACGGGTGCTTCACCTGGGTCATCTCGGTCACCAGATCGGCCTCGTCGATCAGCTCGTCCTTCGCGTTGCGGCCGGTGACGACGACATGCAGCATTTCGGGCTTGGCGCGCAGCGTCTCCAGCACCTCCTCGAGCGGCAGGTACTCGTAGCGCAGCACGATGTTGAGCTCGTCCAGGATCACCATCTGGTAGCTCGGGTCGGCGATCGCCTCCTTGGCGAAGTCCCAGGCGGCGCGCGCGGCGGCGATGTCGCGCTGGCGGTCCTGGGTGTCCCAGGTGAAGCCCTCGCCCATCGCCTTCATCACGCACTGGTCGGGGAAGTGCTCCAGCACCCGGCGCTCGCCGGTCTCCCAGGCGCCTTTGACGAACTGCACGACGCAGATCTTCATGCCGTTGCCGATGGCGCGGACGGCGAGCCCCATGGCGCCGGTCGTCTTGCCCTTGCCCTTGCCGGTATGGACGATGAGGAGACCCTTCTCCTGGGTCTTGCCGGCCAGCATCTTCTCGCGCGCGGCCTTCTTCTTGGCCATCTTCTCCGCGTGGCGCCGGTTGATCTCCTCTTCGGTCATGCCGTCGGTCTTCATGTGGGGCCCCCTTGGCTTTCCGGGCGGTACTGATGGCTGAAGCGCGCGCCGAGTGTATAGGGGCCGCGCAATTGGGCAAGAGAATGGCGCGCCGCGAAATGGCCGTCGCCGCCCCCCTCCCGACCTCCCCCCATGAAGGGGGGAGGGGAAAGCGCCGACGTGCGAGGGCGCACATCTCCCTCTCCCCTGGTGGGAGAGGGTCGGGGAGAGGGGGCGGCTGCGGCAGATGACGGCGCGGGATACGGGCGCCCCCCTCCCGACCACCCCCATGACGGGGGGAGGGGATTCGGAGCGCGGAGGGCGATCTTCGCACGGCGCCGATACGAAACGGGGACCCCTGGCGGGACCCCCGTTCGTCCGGACGCCCCTTGGGCGCGACCCGGTGTTCCAGTCTGTTCGAGGCCTGACCCCACCGGCCGTAATGAAGCCGCCTCATGCCCCCGCATCGGTTTTGCGGGCGGATCAATCGCCGAGAGCCCGTCGCAGGGCGTCCCCGCGTGGAAAATAGTGTCCGCCCGAACGGTTCGGCCGTCAACCGGGTCGTCTCGCGCTGCACTAGCTGCGGCGCGGAATCACTCCGCGGCGCGCCGCCCGGCCGCGAGGCCTTCCAGCACCGCGCCGGTGTCGTTGCGCCGCGGGCGCCAGAGGCCGCGCTCCTGCGCCTCAAGCAGGCGCGCGGCGATGTCCTTGAGCGCGTCCGGATTGGCCGATTCCAGAAAATCGCGCACCGCCGCCTCCGCCAGATAGGCGTCGTAGACCGCGTCGAAATGATGGTCCTTCACCGCGTGCGCGGTGGCGGCGAAGGCGAACAGGTAGTCGACCGTCGCCGCCATCTCGAAGGCGCCCTTGTAGCCGTGGCGCATCACGCCGGCGATCCATTTCGGATTGACCACGCGCGCGCGCACGATGCGGCCGATTTCGTCCTCCAGCGTGCGGATCTTCGGGCTCTCCGGCCGGCTGTGGTCGTTGTGGTAGACCGCCGGCTGCCGGCCGGAGATCCGGCGCACCGCCGCCGTCAGCCCGCCCTCGAACTGGTAGTAGTCGTCGGAATCGAGCAGGTCGTGCTCGCGATTGTCCTGGTTGTGCAGCACCGCCTCGACCTGGCCGAGCCGCTTCTCGAAGCCTTCCTTGTCCGGCCGGCCCTCCTGGCCGTCGCCCGACTGCGAGCCGTAGGCGTAGGCGCCCCATTCGACATAGGCGGCGGCGAGCTCGTCGTCGCTCTCCCACAGCTTCTCGTCGATCAGCGCCTGCAGCCCCGCCCCGTAGGCGCCGGGCTTGGCGCCGAAGACGCGCGCGCCGGCGCGGCGCTCGGCCTCGGCCGCGCCCATGCCGGCGGCGGCCAGCTCGGCGCGCTCGGAAGCGACCTGATGGGCCAGCGGATTGATTTCCGCCGGCTCGTCCAGCGCGGCGATCGCCCGGGCGGCGGAATCGACCAGGTCGATCAGCGCCGGAAAGGCGTCGCGGAAGAAGCCGGAGATGCGCAAGGTGACGTCGACCCGCGGCCGGTCGAGCAGGTCGGCGGGCAGGATCTCGAAGCCGGTCACCCGGCGCGAGGCCGCGTCCCAGGTCGGCTTCGCCCCCATGAGCGCGAGCGCCTGGGCGATGTCGTCGCCGCCGGTGCGCATGTTGGCCGTCCCCCAGCAGCTGAGCGCGACCCGCTTCGGATGGCTGCCATGGGTCTGGGCGTGCGTCTCGACCAGGAGCTGCGCCGACTTCCAGCCGAGCTGCCAGGCCGCCGGGGTCGGCGTCGTGCGCGTGTCGACCGAATAGAAGTTGCGCCCCGTCGGCAGCACGTCCGGCCGCCCGCGCGTCGGCGCGCCGGACGGGCCGGGCGCCACGAACCGGCCGGAAAGCCCGGTCAGCAACCCGTCGATCTCGCGCGGCCCGCAGGCGTCGATCGCCGGCGCCAGCCGGTCGCGGATCGCCCGCAGCACGGGCGCGGCGGCGGGTTCTTCCTGATCGACATTCACGCCGCCGGTCGCGCGCGTCGTCGCGGGCCCGTCATCGCCATCCGCAGCCGACCGGTCCTGTCCCTCGGGCACTGTTTGGCTATACTCATGCATTACATAATTTATGTAATGCGTGGTTTTTTCCGCCACCGAGAAGCTGCGGGATGCGTTGCCGCCGTTTTCCAGGTCGGCGGGCGCGGTGCCTGCGGCCGCGTCGTCCAGCGCGTCCATCAGCGCGGCGGCGAAGAGCTCGAGCCGTTCGACCGTATCGCCCGTGCTGCGCCAGGGGGCGTCCGTGACGGCGGCGAGGGCCGGCGGCCGGGGTCCGTCCCAGGGCGTGCCCATGTCGCAGTCGAGCGGATCGAAGGCGCCCTCGCCCGGGCCGGTCAAATCGAAGTCGCGGGCGAGCGCGCGCAGCAGGCTCTCCTGTCCCGGCGCCTCGCGCCCGCGCGGCAGGCGGGCGAGCGCCAGCAGCAGATCGCGGCGCAGGCGCCCGTCCGGGCTCCGGCCGAAGACGTGCAGCCCGTCGCGGATCTGCAGCTCCTTCAACTCGCACAGATAGTTGTCGAGCTTCTGGAGCTTCTCGGCCTCGTCGTCGTCCCTGGTGACGCCGCAATCCTCGGCGAGCCCGATGCGCTCGGCCAGCTCCAGGATCTCCCGGCCGAGCAGCTTGAGCCGCCGCGGGTCTAGCCCCGCCGCCTCGTAGTACTCGTCGACCAGCTGTTCCAAGTCCTTGAGCGGCCCGTAGCTCTCCGCCCGCGTCAAGGGCGGCGTCAGATGGTCGATGATGACGGCCTGCGCGCGGCGCTTGGCCTGCGTGCCCTCGCCCGGATCGTTGACGATGAAGGGGTAGAGATGCGGGACGGGGCCGAGGATCGCCTCGGGAAAGCAGTCTTGCGACAGCGCCAGCGCCTTGCCCGGCAGCCATTCCAGATTGCCGTGCTTGCCCATATGGACCAGCGCGTGGGCCGCGAACGCCTCGCGCAGCCAGGCGTAGAAGGCGAGATAGCCGTGCGGCGGCACCAGGTCGGGATCGTGGTAGCTCTGCTGCGGGTCGATATTGTAGCCGCGCGCCGGCTGCAGCCCGATCGCGACCTGGCCGAGCCGGAAGACCGGCAGCGCGAAGCGCCCGCAATCGACATCGCCGGCCCGGAAGAACGGATCGGATTCCGGCGGGCCCCAACGCTCGGTCACCGCGCGCTGCACCGAATCCGGCAGGCCCGCGAAGAACAGCTGGTAGTCGGCGAAGGAGAGGCTTTCGCGCTCCTCCCGCCCCCGGTCGGCGGCGTTGGTGGGCCCGGCCTTCAGGTGCGCGATCAGATCGTCGCCGCTCTCGAACGGCAGGTCGAGCGCGTAGCCCGCCTCGCGCATCGCGCGCAGCACCTCGACGAGGCCCGCCGGCGTGTCGAGCCCGACGCCGTTGCCGAGCCGCGCGTCCTTGTTGGGGTAGTTCGCCAGCACGAAGCCGACCCGGCGCTCCGCGACCGGCGCCTCGGCGAGCCGTACCCAGCCGGCCGCCATCTCGGCGGCGAAGCGGCAGCGGTCGGCGACCGGCTCGTAGGCGACGATGTCGGCCTCGACCAGCGGGTCGCGGCGCGCCGCGCCCTTGAAGCTGACCGCGCGGGAGATCAGGCGGCCGTCGACCTCCGGCAGCGCCACGTTCATGGCGATGTCGCGCGCCGAAAGCCCGCGCGTGCCGTCCTGCCACCCCTCCTTCGCGCCGCCGGAGAAGACGAGCTGGATCACCGGCGCGTCGAGCCCGTCGAACGGCGTCTCGGCGGTTTCGGCCCCGGGGGCGGAGAGCGCGAAGCCGGTGCCGTTCAGGACGATGCGCGCGCCGCCGCGCGCCAGCAGATCGGCGACCGTCGCGGCGGCGACCGGGTCCTTCAGGCTCGCCGCATGGATCGGCAGCGCGTCGAGCCCGGCCTCGTCCAGCGCCGCGATCATGGCGTCGATCGCGGCCGTGTTCCCGGCCTGCGCCAGCGCGCGGTAGAAGGTGATGGCGGCGACCGGCCGGCCGCGCCGGGGCAGGTCCTCGAGGCTCGGCCGCTCCAGTCCCGGCCAGTAGAGCCCGGCGCGCAGCAGCGGCGCCGGCTCCGCCCAGGGCCGGGCGGGCGCCTCGCCGACCAGCGCGGCCGCGTAGCGCAGGAAGTTCGTCGCATTGTCGACCCCGCCCTCGGCGCAATAGCGCCAGAGCCGGTGCACCGTCTCCGCGCCGAGCGCGGAGAGGCCCGCCAGCTCCGCATCCGGCTGGTCGTCGCCGGGCAGCCAGACGACCGGAATGCCCCGCGCCCGGCAGGCCGCCGTGATCTCGTCCACGCCGTAAGGCCAGTAGCCGCGCCCGCCCAAGAGCCGGCCGATCACCAGCTTCGCGCCGGGCAGCAGTTTCTCGACGTAGAGATCGACCGAGAGATTGTGGCCGAGCCGCATCAGATTGGCGCAGCGCAGGGAAGGGGGCGCGCCCGCCGTCTCCTCCTCGACCCGCCGGCGCTGGGCGGCGGCCAGCGTCGCGATCTCGGTGTCGGCCGCGGTCAGGAACAGGATGTCGCCCGGCGACTGGTCGAGATCGACCGCCTCCGAGCCGTCATCCACCGCCCCGGGCGTGGCCGCCAGAAGATGCATCGCGCGCTGTCCCCGAATGAGCCTTCGACGCGTTCAATCGCCGATCCCGCGATAGCCGCTCCGCCGCCCCCGCGCAAGGGGCGGGGAAGGGTGCGCGCCCGGGGCGATCCGACGGCGGAGGCCGGAAGGGCGTCTGCCCGCCGACGCTGGAACCGAGCCAGCGCTAGGAGCGCAGCAAGGATGCTACATTACACAATTCATGTAATGCAGCATCCTTGAAGAGTGGTTCGAGACTATGGGCGCCGGGCGCCGGGCGTGGGGTGTCGGGTTCTGCCTATCGACCCTCGGCCGACGGCCCTCGGGTCAGGTTGGCCGACGGGCGCGGCGCCCGGCTAGGCCTTCTTCTCGGTGCCGGGCGGCGGGATCTCGGGCTCGTCCGGGATCGCCATGCCGATCGTGTGGTAGCCGCTGTCGATGAAGTGGACGCCGCCGGTGACGCCGGCCGACAGGTCGGAGACGAGATAGAGCCCGGAATTGCCGACCTCGCCATGGGTCACGTTGCGCCGCAGCGGCGAGGACCGGCCCTGCCAGCCATAGGTGAAGCGCGCGCCCGAGATGGCGGAGCCGGCCAGCGTGCGCATCGGCCCGGCCGAGAGCGCGTTGACCCGGATGCCCTTCTCGCCGAGGTCGGAGGCGAGGTAGCGCACGGACGCCTCCAGCGCCGCCTTGGCGACGCCCATGACGTTGTAGGAGGGCATGACGCGGCTCGCCCCCTCGTAGGTCAGCGTCAACAGGCTGCCGCCGTCGGTCATCAGCGGCTCGGCCGCGCGCGCGACGGCGGTGAAGCTGTAGCAGGAGATGTCGAGCGAATGACGGAAATTGTCCCGCGTCGTGTCGACGTAGCGGCCCTTGAGCTGCGCCTTGTCGGAGTAGGCGATGGCGTGGACCACGAAATCGAGCCGGTCCCAGACCTTGCCGACCTCGGCGAAGGCCTCCTCGATGCTCGCATCCTCCTCGACGCTGCAGGGCGTCACCAGCGGGGAGCCGACGCTTTCGGCCAGCGGGCGCACGCGGCGCTCGAAGCCGCCGCCCGGCTGGTAGGTGAAGGCGAGCTCCGCGCCCTGGTCGGCGCAGGCCCGAGCGATCGCCCAGGCGATCGAATGATCGTTGGCGACCCCCATGATCAGGCCGCGCTTGCCGGCCATCAGCGACGTCGACTGTGCCATGCCCGTCAGTCCGCGTATTTCTTGAAAGCGAGCGTCGCGTTCGTACCGCCGAAGCCGAAGCTGTTCGAGATCACGATGTTGAGGTCGACGTCGTCGATCCGCTCGCGCGCGATCGGCAGGCCCTCGGCCTCGTCGTCGAGATCGTCGATATTGATCGAGGGGGCGATGAAGCCGTGCTTCATCATCAGGAGCGAGTAGATCGCCTCCTGCGCCCCGGTCGCCCCCAGCGAATGGCCGGTCATCGACTTGGTGGAGCTGATATAGGGCACGGTCTCGCCGAACACCTCGCGGATCGCCTGCAGCTCCTTGGTGTCGCCGACCGGCGTCGAGGTGCCGTGCGCGTTGATGTAGCCGACCGGCTCGTTCAGCCCGCCGATGGCGAGCCTCATGCAGCGCACCGCGCCCTCGCCCGAGGGCTGCACCATGTCGTAGCCGTCGGAGTTGGCGCCGTAGCCGACCAGCTCGCCGTAGATCTTGGCGCCGCGCGCCTTGGCGTGCTCCAGCTCCTCCATCACCAGCACGCCGCCGCCGCCGGCGATGACGAAGCCGTCCCGGTTCTTGTCGTAGGCGCGGCTCGCCTTCTCGGGCGTGTCGTTGTAGCCGCTGGAGAGCGCGGGCATGGCGTCGAACAGCACCGTCAGCGTCCAGTCCAGCTCCTCGCCGCCGCCGGCGAAGACGATGTCCTGCTTGCCCCACTGGATCAGCTCGGCCGCGTTGCCGATGCAATGCGCGCTGGTCGAGCAGGCGGAGCTGATCGAGTAGTTGACGCCCTTGATGTGGTAGGGGGTCGCCAGCGTCGCCGAGTTGGTGGACGACATGGTCCGCGGCACCATGAAGGGGCCGACCCGCTTCGGCGACTTCTCGCGCGCCGTGTCGAAGGCGATCAGCATGTTCTTCGTCGACGGCCCGCCGGAGCCCATGATGAGCCCGGTGCGCTCGTCGCTGATCTCATCCTCGGTCAGGCCGGCGTCCGCGATCGCCTGGTCCATGGCGATGTAGTTGTAGGCCGCCCCGTCGCCCATGAAGCGCAGTAGCTTCTTGTCGACATGCTCGGCGATGTCGAGCTTGACGGCGCCATGCACATGGCTGCGGAAGCCGCGCTCGGCATAGTCTTCGGAATGGGTGATGCCGGAACGTCCCGCCTTCAGGGACTCCAACACCTCGTTCTGATCGTTGCCGATGCTGGAGACGATGCCCAGCCCGGTTACCACGACGCGTCGCATGCGATACCCCGTCGCCCGTTGTTTTCACTGGTTCGACCGCGCGGGCGCTGGCGGCCGGTGGTTCCCATCCGGAAGACCCGGTCCGTCACCCGTTCTCGGCCGGCTTGAACAGACCGACCCGCATATCGTTCGCCTCGGCGGCGATCTTGCCGTCGATCTTCATCACGCCGTCGGCCACGCCCATGACCAGCCGACGCATGATCACGCGCTTCAGCGAGATCTCGTAGGTCACCCGCTTCGCCGTCGGCAGCACCATGTCCTTCAGCTTCACCTCGCCGACGCCCAGCGCCCGGCCCTTGCCCGGCGCGCCGAGCCAGCCGAGGAAGAAGCCGACCAGCTGCCACATGGCGTCGAGCCCCAGGCAGCCCGGCATCACCGGATCGCCCTTGAAGTGACATTTGAAGAACCAGAGGTCCGGCTTGATGTCGAGCTCGGCCACGATCTTGCCCATGCCGTGCTCGCCGCCGCCCTTGGTGATCTCGACGATGCGGTCGACCATCAGCATCGGCGGCAGCGGCAGCTGCGCGTTCCCCGGCCCGAAGAGCTTGCCTTCGGCGCACTCGATCAGTTCGTCGTAGCTGAAGCTGTTCTGCAGGGCGTCGTCCTGCTCGGCATCCGTCTCCGTCGACGGGCCCTCCGGCTGCTTGGCCGCGCTGTTCTGGTCGCCAGACAATGGCTATCCCCTGATTTCTCGGGCGTCCCGATCCCGTCCCGAAGGCCGGACGTCCCGTGCCACATACCGTGCCCCGGTCGATCTCGGCCGGTCCCTGGATCCGAACGCCACGTTCGGAGCGCCCGGCCGGTCCGCCGCGCCTCCCCGTAACCTCTCTTCGGACCGTACCATTAACGTAGAGCTTTGGGGAAAACAATGCGCAGAAACCGTGCCCTACCCGTCCGATTCGGACGCGCTGGTCGCCCAGCGCTCTCGGGTCATATGGCGATCCCGGCGGATGCTGTCGAGGGGGCGGCCGGCCTGCCCCCGTCCGGCCGCGCGAGGCCCTTGCCGCGACGGGTCCGCGCCGCCATGCTCAATGCCTTAGGGAACGACCCGGAGGGCGCGCGCCGCGCCCCGTTTCTCCGGGCGTCGAGGCGCCGCCGGACGGCGGAACCGGATGCGAATGCCAGGGAAAGGAAGACGATGTCCAGCGAAACTCTCCACGCTCCCCGCGAACGGCTCAGCAAGGACACGCTCGCGATGCACCACGCGATCACCTCGCTGATGGAGGAGCTCGAGGCGGTCGATTGGTACCGCCAGCGCGCCGACGATTGCGAGGATGAATCGCTGAAGGCGATCCTGCTCCACAACATGCGCGAGGAGATGGAGCACGCCTGCATGGTCATCGAGTGGATGCGTCGCAACAACAAGGACTTCGCCGGCTTCCTCGACGCGTTCGTCTACAAGGAGGGCGAGATCGCCCACCACCATCCCGACGAGGACCACTGAAGGCGCGACAGTTCAGCGCACCGGCACGTCGCCCACCGTCTCCGGCGTGCCGGTGCCGTCGAGCTTCAGCACCCGCCCCTCGCCGGAGCTGACGAAGTCGCCCGTCACCGCCGTCACCGTCACCTGATGGGTGACCAGGATGATCGGCGGGCCGTCGGTCGGCTGCGCGGCGAAGAACGCCGCCAAGGCGGCGAGGCGCTCGGCGCGCATGGCGCGGTTGCGGCCGAAGAAGCTGTTGAGCGCCGGCAGTTCCGTCACCGGGCCGAGGCCGAGCAGTTCCGCCGTCGAGAGACACCGGCACCATTGGCTGGAGAAGACCCGGGCTTCCTCGATTCCCGCCGCGCGCAGCCGCGCGCCGATGGCGCGGGCCTGGTCGCGGCCGGTGTCGTTCAGCGTGCGCTGGGTCGAACAGTCGTCGAGGTCGAAGCCGGCCGGATCGCCGGTGCCGGGCGCCAGCGCATGGCGCAGCATCAGCACGATGCCGCCCTCGTCGAGCCGGGAGAGATCGAACCGCTCGGCGGCCGCCGGCGCGGTCCAGGAGAGGGCGAGGATCAGGCCGAGCCAGAGCGCGCGCCAGGGACACCGCGTCGGGGTCATTCGTCACCGTCCGGCCGCGCCGCGACCGGCACGGCCACCTCGTTGCGTTTCAGGAAGGGCAGCGTCCAGGGCGGGTCGTAGAAATAGGCGACCGGCCGTCCCGTGGCGCGCCAGTCCGGATCGCCGGCGAGCGCGTCCATCAGCGTGCGCTTGCGGGCCGTCACCCGCGCCTCGCGCGTCGAGCCGGAGAAACTCAGCACCGCCATCCGCTGCGCCGGCGCCGTGCCGAGGCTCACGGCCGGGTCGCGCGGCGCGGGTGCGGTCGATTCGGAAAAGCGCGCCGGCAGGAAGAAGCGCATCGTCATCATGCCGTCGGCCTCGGCGGTGGCGACCGGGGCGGTCATGGCGATCGTCTCGCCCCGGGTCTCGCCCGCGACTTCGTCCGCGGCTTCGTCCGCGGCCCCGCCCGCCCCTTCGCCGATCACCGGGGCGTCCGTCGCGACCGGGATCGTCATGGCGATCTTCTCCTCCGCGCGGTTGGCGCCGGCGATGTAGCGGAACAGTTTCCGGAAGGCCGCGTTGCGCGCCGAGCCCTCGGCCGGCACGCGCGCCTCGGCATAGAGGCGCGGGCCGTAGGCGCGGATCTCGATGCCGCCGGGCAGGCGCTCGACCGTCTCGTAGGACGGTTCCTCGGTGCCGGATCGAATGCCGAACACGGTGCACCCCGCGAGTAGCAGCGGCAGCAGGAGGGCCGCCAGGCCGCCGCGAAGCGGCCCGGCCCCGCGAGCGGGGCGGGTCCGACCCGAATGTGCCGCCAGCATGTCCATCACCCGCTTGATACGGGCGGCGGGTCAGCTTGGATCGGTGGGGGCTTCCAGATGCGGGTCGGGATCGAGCACGAGGCGCCAGCCCTCGCCCGCGCGCGTCTCCAGATAGCGCGCCAGCGCCCCCAGGCTGTGCCGGCGCAGATCCGGCAGCACCAGCCGTTTGCCGATCGGCCGGCCGATCGGATAGACGAAGTCCCGGGCGGAGACGGTGAGCAGCCGGTCGACCGTGCGGTTCTCGAGCCGCCGCCGGTCGCGCGAGAAGCGCCACAGCCCGGGCGCGTTGAGCGCGATCGCCTGGTCGAGCCGCGCGGCGGCCAGCGCGCCGCCGACCTGCTGCACGTAGCCGCCGAGGGAATGGCCGACGCTGACGATCGTGCCCTCGGGCCGCGCGCCGGCCGGGCAGAAGCGGCGCATGAAGGCGAGATAGTCCTTCACCTGTCCGACCGAGCGGCCGAACGCCAGCGCGATCCCTTCGGAGAGGTCGCGGCGCAGCTCGTCCCGGCATTGCAGCGAGGGGTCGGTGCCGTCCAGCGCGATGACGTTGAGCCCGCGGCTCGCGTCGCGGAAGATCGTGATGTCGAGGCCGCTGGCGAAGCTCTCATGGTCGACGACGTCGAACCGGCGCAGCAAGGCTTCCACGATCTCGGGCGGCGCGGCGCGCCCGTCCCAGCGCGCGACGTCGGCCGCCATCGCCTGCTTGCAGCCCCAGTCGCTCCATTGCCGATAGGCGATCAGGTTGAGCCAGCAGAATTCCGCCAGCTCCTCCAGCGTGAAGGGCGCGGGGGGCCGCGCCGGGTCCGTGATGTGGTTCGTCATTCGGTCGCCCCTCGCCCGACTGACCGGATCGACGGATTTCTCCGGACCGCAAGCTTACGCCAGGGTGCGTGCGCTCGGAAAGTACCCGCGTGGCGCTTGCGCCAAGTCCTGGCGACCCTACCTGCCAGGGGTGGCGGGCATCCGCCCGCCCACACGCAGCAAGGAGGCCGCCACATGACCGACCGCACGATTCTGATCACCGGCGCCTCGACCGGCATCGGCGAGGCGACCGCCCGGGCCGCCGTCGCGGCGGGCTGGAAGGTGGCGCTCGCCGCGCGGTCCAAGGACAAGCTGGAGGCGCTGGTCGAGGAGCTTGGGCCCGACAGGGCCCGCGCCATCGCCTGCGACGTCACCCGCGAGGCGGATGTCGAGCTGGCGGTGAAGCTGGCGGCCGAGTTCGGGCCGCTCGCCGCCGTCTTCGCCAATGCCGGCCTCGGCTCCACCCGGCCGGGCGTGGAGGAGGGCGAGCCCGCCAACTGGCGCCGGATGCTGGACGTCAACATCTGGGGCCTGATGATGACGGTCCATCACGCGCTGCCCGAACTGCGCCGGCACAAGGGCCATGTGGTGCTGACCGGCTCCAACGCCGGGCGGCGCACCATCAAGGGCTCGATCTACGGCGCGACCAAATGGTTCGTGCACGGCTTCGGCCGCAACCTGGCCGAGGAGATGAAGGAGTGGGGCGGGCGCTGCACGGTGATCGCGCCGGGTCTGGTCGACACGCCCTTCTTCGACAGCCCCAAGCCCGACGGGCTGCAGGCCGACGACGTGGCGCGCGCCGTGCTCTACGCGCTGGAGCAGCCGGCGCGGGTCAATGTCGGCGAAGTGCTGGTGACGCCCCTATGACGGCGAGCGTCGCGGGTTCGGAGCGCGCGATCGACGACCTCTCGAATGCCGAACCGGCGGCGCCCAACGGCTGCCGCTGGGAGGCGGTGAGCGACCGGGTGATGGGCGGCGTCTCGGTGCCGGCCCTGGCCCGCGGAACCGTCGCCGGCCGGCCGGCCCAGCGGCTGACCGGCCGGGTGCGGCTCGACAATGACGGCGGCTTCCTGCAGATGGCGCTCGACCTCGCGCCGGGCCGCGCGCCGGTCGACGCCTCGGCCTGGACCGGCATCCGGATCGCCGTCTTCGGCAATGGCGAATCCTACGATCTGCGCCTGCGCACGGCGGATATCGAGCGGCCCTGGCAGAGCTATCGCCAGGGCTTCGAGGCGCCGGCGGACTGGCGCACGATCGACCTGCCGTTCGCCGATTTCGTGCCGAACAAGATCGACCGGCCGTTCGACCCCAGCCGGCTGACGCGCCTCGGCCTGCTCGCCATCGGGCGGGAGTTCGAGGCCGACCTCGCGCTGGGGTGGATCGGCTTCTACCGCGCGGGCGCATAGACCCGGTTGAATGAGCCGGCGGATCCCCGATATCGCCTATCGCGCCGCATCCGGGCCGCCCGCCGGCCCTTCAGGAAAGGAAGCAGTCCCATGTCCCATACCGTCGAAATTCTGGAAATCGCCGACCTCACCCACGACGTCCGGCGGATCACCGTCGAGAAGCCGGACGGCTATCGCTTCAAGCCGGGCCAGGCGACGGACGTCGCGATCGACAAGGACGGGTGGCGCGAGGAACAGCGGCCCTTCACCTTCACCTCGCTCAATTCGGCGCCCGATCTCGAGTTCGTCATCAAGATCTATCCGGATCATGAAGGGGTCACGAAGCAGATCGGCAAACTGACGGCCGGCGACCGGCTGATCATCGACGATGCCTGGGGCGCGATCGAATATAAGGGCACCGGCTGCTTCATCGCCGGCGGCGCCGGCCTTACCCCCTTCATCGCCATCATCCGCGACCTGCAGGCCAAGGGCGAACTCGACGGCAACAGCCTCGTCTTCTCGAACAAGACGGAGCGCGACATCATCCTGCGCGAGGAGCTGGAGGGGGCCGCCGGTCTGGACTGTCTCTTCACCGTGACCGACGAGGAGGCGTCGCCGCTCGCGCGCGGTATGGTCGACGCGGCGTTCCTGAAGGCGAACCTCACGGATTTCGATCAGCGCTTCTACGTCTGCGGCCCGCCGAAGATGGTCGAGAACGTCTCCGCCGCCCTCGAATCGCTCGGCGCCAAGCCGGACTCCATCGTCTTCGAGAGCTAGAGCATGGCGCGCCCTCTCCTGGCCGGGATCCCGGAAAACCGATCTCAGGCGATTCCAAAGGGGCGCGCCATGCTCTAGGGCATGGCGAAAGGCGGCTCCGGGCGGCGCCGCGCGCGCCTCACGCGGGCGCCGGGACGATCAGCACCGGCCGGACCGCCTTGCGCACGATCTCGGAGGGCACGCTGGCGGTCAGCAGCGCGGTGACCGCGCTGCGCCGGACGCTGCCGATCGCCACCAGGTCGGCGTCCTCCTGCTCGGCGGCGGCCAGGATCTCGTCCGCCACCCGGCCGCGGCGGATCAGCGTGCGGGCGCGGACGCCGTCCTCGATCAGCCCCTCGGTGATCGATTCCGCGGTGTGGTAGTCGGCGACGTCGCTGCTCCGCCGCTGACCCTCGATCGCGGTGCGGGCGTCGGGCTCCAGCTTCTCGGCGATCAGGGTCTGGTCCGCCGGCTCCTCGGTGACCCTGAGCACGATCACCTCCGATCCGTGCGCCAGCGCCAGGTCGCGCACGTAGGCGGTCGCCGTCTCGGCCCATTCGCGCTCCTTGGCGGCGTAGAGGATGCGCTCGAACATCAGCTGTCTCCCGGGCTGTGCTGGGGCGAAGGGTGGGGGGAGTCGGGGGAGCGCTCCGCGCCGGCCGGCCCCAGCAGCCGGGCGAGCGCGAAGGTCAGGAAGGCGGCCGCCGTCGCCGGCAGCACCTCGTAGATGTCGTCGGTCAGGCCCAGCCCCAGGCCCCAGAGCGCCGCCACGCCGACGCCGACCGCGATCATGGCGAGCGCGGTGCGATGCCCGACCGGCACGCGGTAGAGCCTGAGCACCATCAGCGGCCCGAGCCCGGCGGCGAGCCCCGACCAGGCGACGATCACCAGATCGAAGACGTTGCTGGGCGCGAAGAAGACGACCACCAGCGCGGCCAGCGTCACGCCCGCGGTGCCGAGCTTCACCTTCATGTAGGATTGCCCGACCCCGGGGAAGAGATCCTGGGTGATCGTGGCCGCGCTGGTCAGCAATTGCGAATCCGCGGTCGAGATGGTGGCCGCGAAGACGCTGGCCAGCACCAGGCCGACCAGCAGGCCGGGCATCAGCTCCTCCGCCAAGAGCGGCAGCGCCAGTTCCGCGTCGAAGGCGCCGGAATCCGGCAGCAGCACCCGCGCCGCCAGGGCCACCAGGACCGCCATCGTCGCGAACGGCACGTACCAGGCGAAATAGACCCGGCGCGCCGTGCGCACCGCGCGGCGCGATTCCATCGCCATGGTGCGGATCAGGATGTGCGGCTGGCCGGCGACGCCCAAGCCCGCCATGAACCAGCCGGCCAGGAACAGCGCGAAGCCGAAGCGCAGATCGCGCGGGATCGGGTCGGTGAGCGTCGGGTCGATCGCTTCGAGCGCGCGGAACAGGTCGGCCGGCCCGCCGATCTCGATCAGGCAGAGCGCCGCCAGCGCCGCCATGGCGACGATCATCACCGCCGCCTGCGCCGCGTCGGTCCAGATCGAGGCGCGGATGCCGCCGGCATAGCTGTAGACCAGCACCAGCCCGGCGCCGAGCAGCGCGCCGACCTCCACCGGCCAGTCGAACATGACGTAGAGCGCCTTGCTGCCGGCGTTGAGCTGGGCGGCCGCGTAGGTCGCCAGGAAGGTGAGGGTGACGAGGCCGAGCGCGATCAGCACCGGGCGCCGCGGCCCGCGCACGGTCTCGACGATCAGCCCGCCCACCGTCTCGGCGGGCGAGGTGTCGGATTCGCGCCGCAGCTGCGGGTGGATCAGGTACCAGGCCACCAGATCGCCGACCAGCCAGCCGATCACCAGCCAGGATGCGGCGATGCCCTCGGCATAGGCGTAGCCGATCAGCCCGATGAACATGTAGCCGCTGTTGTTGGTCGCGACCGAGGAGAGCCCCGCGAGCCAGGGGTTCACCTGCCGGCTCGCCAGCAGGTAGTCGTCGACCTTGGTGCGCTTGCGCCGCATGGAGAGCGTCCCCACCACGACGAAGAGCGCGAGAAAGAACAGGAAACTGAGCGCGACCGTAAGCATGGTCCGCACCCTGGCGCGGCGAGCCGCGCTACGCTTTGCGGTGAATCAAGTTTCGCGGAAAAAGGGCGCGCTGCCGGTGTCCGGTCCCGGCGCATACGGGACGGTTGGGTTAAGGAGAAGAATGTGCCGGAGTTAGCCAGAAGCGGCCGGTGTGCATGCGATGCGCGCAGCGGCACGTTTTAATCGATTGCGGATTTCCAATTGTATTTGGTTACTTCCTGACTTAATCTTTAAGTTGTATATCTGGGAACCAATTGTTGGCAAGTCAGATGGTTACAGATAATAAGAATCGCGTCATACACTTCTTGGAAATTCGACAAGGAAGATATGACGAAATAATTCTTAGCATATATCTTTGGTTTAGGAATCATCCATTCAATTTTGGATGGAGGGAATTGTTTGCTGTAACGATTATAGATTTCATTTTGATTTATTTTTATATGGAAGAGGGTGTCGGTGCTAAGGAGGCTCAAGGCATGGTACTTATTTTCATATTTGTATTTTTTACTTTCATTTTCAAATTAACTTTTTTAGTTTTTCATGCCACTATTTATATACTTGCTTATGTGACGCAGTTGGATGGAAGGGGCAAGTAGGAGAGCGAAAACACACTCGTCGACGACCTAGATGGGTCAGTTCCGGGGCATACAGCCGGCGTCCTGAAACGTCTGATCCTGCGCTTTCAGCGGACCATGCGCTACCGGAGGCCCGGGCGATCGCCACTCACCCGATCCGATCGCCGGGCGCGAGCCGCGCGCCGCGCAGGAACTCCTCGCCGGAGACCGGCTTGCGGCCGGGGCGCTGGACGCGCGCGAGGCGGAGCGCGCCCGACCCGCAGGCGATGGTCGCCTCGCGGTCGAGGATCGTGCCCGGGGCCGCCTTGGGGCCCTCGGGTAGCGGGATCGGCTGCGCTGCCAGCAGCTTGAGGCGCTCCTCGCCATGGCTGAAGAAGCAGCCGGGCCAGGGGGTCAGCGCGCGCAGCTGCCGGTCGATCGCGGGCGCGTCCGCCGACCAGTCGACGAAGCCCTCCGCCTTCTCCAGCTTCGGCGCGTAGGTGACCCCCTCCTTGCCCTGCGGCCGGGCGTGCAGCGTGCCGCCGTCGAGCCCGTCGAGCGCCTCCAGGATCAGCCGCGCGCCGAGCTGGGCGAGCTGGTCGTGCAGGTCGCCCGCGGTGATGCGGTGGCCGATCGGCACCGGCTCCGCCAGCACCACCGGGCCGGTGTCGAGGCCCGGCTCCATCCGCATGATCGAGATGCCGGTCTCCGCGTCGCCGGCCAGGATCGCGCGCTGGATCGGCGCCGCGCCGCGCCAGCGCGGCAGCAGGGAGGCGTGGATGTTGAGGCAGCCGAGCTTCGGCACCTCGAGATAGGGTTGCGGCAGGATCAGCCCGTAGGCCACCACCACGGCGGCGTCGATGCCGAGATTGCGGAAGCGGGCGAGCTCCTCCTCGCTCTTCAGCGTCTCGGGGTGCGCGACCGGCAGGCCGAGGCGCTCGGCCGCCTGCTGCACCGGGCTCGGCCGCGGCTGCTGGCCGCGCCCGGCGGGGCGCGGCGGCTGGGTGTAGACGCGCCGGATGACGTGGCCCGCGTCGACGAGGCTCTCCAAAGTCGGCACGGCAAAGCCGGGCGTGCCCATGAAGGCGAGATCGAGCGGCGCCATTGCCCCCTGCTTTCCGCCGCTATGGTGCGGCTATTCGGCGGCTACTCTGCGGCCTGCAGCCGACCCTGTTTCTTCAGCTTGGTGAGCTTCTTCAGGATCATGGTGCGCTTCAGCGCGGAGAGGTGATCGACGAAGGTGATCCCGTCCAGATGGTCGATCTCGTGCTGCACGCAGGTCGCCAGCAGGCCCTCGGCCGCCAGTTCCCGGGCCTCCCCGGTCTCGTCGAGATAGCGCACGCGCACCTTCGCCGGCCGGCTCACCTCGGCGAACTGGTCGGGGAAGCTGAGGCAGCCTTCCTCGTAGGCGGCCAGCTCGTCCGCCTGCTCCAGGATCTCCGGGTTGATCAGCTTCATCGGCTGGCGGTCCTCGCCCTCGCGCGCGATATCGACGACCAGCATGCGCTTGGACACGCCGACCTGCGGCGCCGCCAGCCCGATGCCCGGCGCGTCGTACATCGTCTCCAGCATGTCGTCGAGAAGCCTGCGCTCCTCGTCCGTCACCCGCTCCACCGGCTGGGCCTTGCGCTTCAGTACCGGATGGGGGGCGACGAGGATGGGGAGAATCGCCATGGTCGATTCCAAATCCTGTCTCCGTGTCGCTGAAGCTTAGGTAAGCAAGGCATACCGCGAGGTCAAGCGGCCCGGCTTTCCCGGGCCTTCGAAGCGGCTATCATGCGGGCTTCAGGTCCGAGTGAGCGGAAGGTGGATGCGCGATGGAGATGCCGGGCGATCCGACGATGCTGCTGGTGGCGGCCGGCGCGGCGCTGGCGGGCGCGGTGCTGGCCTTCGCGCTGCTGCGCCTGCGCGGCGGCGCGGATGCCGGCGCGGAGGAACTGCGCCGGCTTTCCGACCAGCTGCATCAGGAGCAGCTGGCGCGCGGCGAGGCGCGCGTGCGGCTGGAGGAGACCGCCCGCCAGCTCGAGGAGGCGAAGGCCCGCGCCGACGCGCTGGAGGCCCGCGTCGAGGCGCGCGAGCGCACCATCGCCGAGAAGGACGTCGCGATCGCCCAGGCGCAGCAGGACCTGAAGAACCAGAAGGACGCCCAGGCCGACTGGGACAAGGCGAAGCAGGACTTCCTGGCGATGGCGAAGTCGAGCGTGACGCAGACGGCGTCCGAGCTCTCGACCAAGCTGCTCCACGACCACAAGCAGGAGAACGAGCTCTCCAAGAAGCAGGCCGAGGAGCGGGTGCAGAAGCTGACCGCCGATCTGGTGAAGCAGGTCGAGCAGCTGAGCCAGCAGTTCGTGCGCGTCGACGAGGTCAGCCGCCACAATCAGGAACATGTGGCGAAGGTGCTGCGCGCGCTCTCGGCGCCCGGCACGTCCGGTCACGCGGCGCAGACGACGCTCGGCAACGTGCTGAAGAGCTTCGGGCTCGCCGAGGGGCGCGACTACCGGCTGGAATACAGCATCTCCGGCACCGGCGAGGACGGTGCCGGGCGGCTGCGCCCCGACGCGGTCGTCTTCCTGCCGAGCGATACCGTGCTGGTGATCGACAGCAAGAGCTCGAAGCATCTCTTGGACCTGGCCGAGGCCGAGGAGGCGGGCGAGGAGGCGGCGATCGAGGGCGCGCGCGAGCGCTTCAAGCGCTCGATGAAGCAGCATCTGGCCGATCTCTCGAAGAAGGACTACCGCCAGGCCGTCTCCGCCTATCTGCAGGCGAGCGACCGCAAGGTCGAGGCGCGCCAGGTGCTGACCTTGATGTGGCTGCCGAACGAGGGGGCGGTCGAGAAGCTGGCCCATGCCGACCCGACCTTCACCGAGCGCGCGGCGCAGTCCGACATCTTCGTCACCGGCCCCAGCGGCCTGTGGTCGGCGATCGGCATCGCGACGACGCGCATCCGCCTGCAGACCCAGGCCGACAATGCGGAGGTGATCCGCGACCTCGCGACCGATCTCGTCGACCGGGTCGCCAAGGCGCTGGATCACGCCGAGCGGGTCGGCAACGCGATCACCCAGGCGGCGAAGAGCTATGACGACTTCGCCGGCTCGATCAACCGCCGCGTCCTGCCGGTGATGCGCGGCATGGGCCAGAAGGGCCTGACCCTGCCGCCCAAGGGGCTGCCGTCGCCGATGCCGAAGCTCGACGTGCGCAAGGACGCGATCGACGCGGAGGTCGCCCCGGTCGAGGAGACCCCCGACGAGGCGCAGAGCGACGCGCCCTTGCTGTCGCTCGCGCCGAGCGAGCGCAAGCGCTGAGCGTCACGGCGCCCTAGAGTTCCGGCACGCCCTTAGTGGTGGAATGCTCGAAGTGGAGCGCCTCGCCCGGGAAGACCAGCGGGAAGATGGCGTGGGCGGCCTGGGCGGCGTCCGAGAAGCCCTGCAGGATCAGCTTCAGCTTGCCCGGATAGCTCGCCACGTCGCCGATCGCGAACAGGCCGTCGACCGGCGTCTGGCAGGTGGCGGGGTCGACCGGGATGGTGTGCTTCTCGACCGGGAATCCCCAGTCCGCGATCGGCCCCAGCTTGGCGGCGAGCCCGAAGAAGGGCAGCAGCACGTCGGCTTCGAGCCGGCGTTCGTTGCCGTCGAGATCCTTGACGATGACGGCCTCGAGCGCGCCGTCCGTCCCCTCCAGCCCGGCGAGCTGGAAGGGCACCACCATCTCCAGCTTGCCGGTCTCGGCCCATGCGTGCATGCGCGCGACCGAGTCCGGCGCGGCGCGGAACTTGTCGCGGCGGTGGACGACATAGACCTTCGCCGCCACCTCGGGCAGCGACATCGCCCAGTCGACCGCGCTGTCGCCGCCGCCGGCGATGACGATGCGCTTGTTCCGGAAATCCTCGCGCCGCTTCACCATGTAGAAGACGCTTTTGCCCTCGTACGCCTCCAGCCCGTCGAGCGGCGGGCGGTTCGGGCCGAAGGCGCCGCTGCCGGCGGCGATCATGACGGCCTTGCAGCGGATCCGCGTGCCGGCCGAGGTCTCGACCAGGAAGCCGCCGTCGGCCTGGCGCGCGACGCCGGTCACCTGCTGCTTCAGATGATAGGCGGGGGAGAAGGGCTCGGCCTGTTCCTCCAGCCGGTGGATCAGATCGCCCGCGTCGATGCGCGGGAAGGCCGGGATGTCGAAGATCGGCTTCTCGGGATAGAGCGCGGTGCACTGGCCGCCGATCTCCTCCAGCGAATCGACCAGATGGGCCTTGATCTTCAGCATGCCGAGCTGGTGGATCGCGAAGAGACCGACCGGGCCGGCGCCGACGATCACCACGTCGGTCTCGTGCTCGCCGCCGGGGGCGGGGGTCTCGGGGCGCTTCGACATGCGGTCTCTCCTCGATGGCACGGCGGGCGGCACGACGGGCGGCTCGACGGGGCGGCTCGGCGGCGCGGCGCGGCGGAAACGCGCTTGGGTCGCGCGACCGGCGGTGATAGAAAAGCCGCGCCGTCGGCCCGTCAAGCCACGCCGCGACGCCCGGTGTCCGGTTTGCGGCGGGCCGGCCGGAATCGGCCCGACGATCTTCGCCCGACGGCCTTTGCCCGAGAGCCTACCGCCCGAGAGCCGCGACAGCACGATTGCCTTCGATGACCCGACCGACCGCGCCGACCGGCCCCGAGACGTCCGACCCCGAGACGACGCAGGCCGCCGCCTCCCTGGCGCTGCCCGATGCGGCGGCGACGCGCGCGCTCGGCGCGCGGCTGGGCCGGGCGCTGGCGCCCGGCGACGTGGTGGCGTTGGCCGGCGAACTGGGGATGGGCAAGAGCGAGCTCGCCCGCGCGGCGATCCGCGCGCGGCTCGACGCGCCCGAGCTGGAGGTGCCGAGCCCGACCTTCACCCTGGTCCAGAGCTATGAGGCGCCGGGTCTGGAGATCTGGCATGTCGATCTCTACCGCCTGGGCGCGCCCGACGAGGCGCTGGAGCTCGGCCTGGAGGAGGCGCACGGCGAGGGCGCGCTGCTGATCGAATGGCCGGAGCGGCTGGGCGGCCTGCTGCCGGCGACGCGGCTCGACATCCGGCTCGCGCCGGGGGACGCGGGCGGGCGCATCGCGCAGCTGGGCGATCCCGAAGGCGCCTGGGCCGATCGGATCGCGGGGCTTCTCGCATGACCGCGCCGGACGCGACCCGCGTGGCCGAGATCGAAGCCTTCCTCGCCGCCGCCGGCTGGGACGGGGCCGAGCATGCCCCGCTCGCCGACGATGCCTCCTTCCGGCGCTACGAGCGGGTGTCGATGGGCGGGAACCGCGCCGTCCTGATGGACGCGCCCCCGGGCAAGGAGGATATCGCCCCCTTCGTCGCCGTCGACCGGCTGCTGCGCGGCCTCGGCCTCGCCGCGCCGGAGATCCTGGCCGAGGACCGGGCCCGCGGCTTCCTGCTGCTGGAGGATTTCGGCGACCGCACCATGACCCGGCTGATCGCGGCGGGTGCTGAGGAGGCGCCGCTCTACGAGATGGCGCTGGAGGCGCTGATCCATCTGCACCGGAACTTCTCGGTGCGCGACGCGGCCGCGTCCGAGCTGCCGCGCTACGACATGCGCCGCTATCTGGAGGAGGCGTCGCTGTTCACCGACTGGTACTGGCCGGCGGTCAAGGGCGCGGCCTGCCCGTCCGCGGTCCGCAGCGCCTATCTCGGCCATGTGGCGAACGCGCTGGAGGCGGCGCACGGCAGCTTCGAGACGCTGGTGCTGCGCGACTACCATGTCGACAACATCATGGCGCTCGAGGGGCGCGACGGCGTGGCGGCCTGCGGGCTGCTGGACTTCCAGGACGCGGTGGTCGGACCGGCGGCCTACGATCTCGTCTCGCTGTTCGAGGATGCGCGCCGCGACGTGCCGGCCGCGTTGTCGCAGCGCCTGATGCGGCGCTATTTCGAGGCCTTCCCGACGCTCGACCCCGGCGCCTTCTCGGCCGCCTATTCGGCGCTCGGCGCGCAGCGCGCGCTCAAGGTGCTCGGCATCTTCACCCGGCTCGACCGGCGCGACGGCAAGCCGGGCTACCTGACGCACATCGGCCGTGTCTGGCGCTGGCTGATGCTCGATCTGGAGCACCCGCAGCTCGTCGGGCTGGCCGGCTTCATCGCGACGCATTTCCCGGCCGAGGCGCGCGCGACGCCGGCCTCCCGTCCGGGCGAGGGGGTGCCGGAATGAGCGGCGCCGGGGAAACGTCCGCGACCATCGACACGGCCATGCTGCTCGCCGCCGGTTTCGGCAAGCGCATGCGCCCGCTGACCGAGCGTCGGCCGAAGCCGCTCGTCGCGCTGTGCGGCAAGCCGCTGATCGACTGGGCGATGGACCGGCTGGACGCGCAGGGGGTGACCCGCTTCGTCGCCAACGCCCACTATCTGGCCGACCAGATCGCCGCCCATTTCGAGGGCCGCCCGGAGGTCGCGATCTCGCGCGAGGCGGAGATCCTGGATACCGGCGGCGGGGTCAAGAAGGCGCTGCCGCTGCTGCAGGGGGACGAGGCCGCGCGGCCCTTCTTCGTGATCAACGCGGATGCCGTCTGGCTCGACGGCACGCGGCCGGCGCTGGCCCGCCTCGCCGAGGCCTGGTCGGCCGATCGCATGGACGCGCTGATGCTGCTGCATCCGACGGTGGCGACCGACGATTACGAGGGGGCGGGCGACTACCATCTCGATCCCGACGGGCGGCCGCGCCGCCGCCAGGAGGGGGAGATCGCGCCCTTCCTCTTCGCCGGGGTGCAGATCCTCTCTCCCCGGCTCTTCGAGGGGGCGCCGGACGGCGCCTTCTCCCTCAACCGGCTTTACGATCGCGCGCAGGCGGCGGGGCGCCTCGCGGCGCTGGTGCATGACGGCGAATGGTACCATGTCGGCACGCCCGACGCGCTCGCCGCCACCGAGGCGGTGATCGAGCGCGGCCACACCAAGACCAACACGCGTTGAGCCCCTTCGGCCCCGCCGGCCGGACCCGGTACTTTAGTGCCTAGTCTTTTGGAATTACTGCACAAATTAACCGAATCTTAGAAGAATCCCCGTAAATTTCCCGGCAATTCCTCCCGATCGCCAGATACCGGAGAGGATGTTGGGGGGAGGCTTCGTCGCCGATGCTGTCACCGAGACCCGTCAACGAGGCGCACCGCCTGTCGGCGCTGCGCCAATGCGGCATCCTGGACACCGAGGCGGAGCCGCTGTTCGACGGCATCGTCACCCTCGCCCGGACGCTCTTCGACACGCCGATGGCCAATGTCAGCCTGGTCGATTCCGACCGGCAATGGTTCAAGGCGTGCTGCGGCACCGACCAGCGCGAGACGCCGCGCGACCACGCCTTCTGCGGCTTCGCCGTGATGGACGACAGCCCGCTGGTCGTGCCCGACGCGCACGCCGATTCCCGCTTCCGCGACAGCCCGCTGGTGACCGGCGACCCCTGGGTCCGGTTCTATGTGGGCGCGCCGCTGATCCTGGCGGACGGCTTCCGGGTGGGGGCGCTCTGCGTCGTCGACCGCGCGCCGCGGCCCGCGCCGCCGCGCTACAAGGTGCAGGCGCTGGAGGCGCTGGCGACGCTGACCGCGCGCGAGCTCGACCGGCGCCGCCAGGGGCAGGGCCCGGCGTCGGCCGCGACGCGCGCGGCCACGTCGGCGGATCGGGCGAAGCAGGATTTCCTCTCGCTGATCAGCCACGAATTGCTGACGCCGCTCAACGCGATCTCGGGCTACAGTCAGCTGATCGCCGAGGGGCAGATGCCGGACAACGCCGTCGAATACGCCCAGGCGATCGGCGATGCGAGCGAACATCTGCACGCGCTGATCCGCCAGGTGCTGCGCTTCTCGCAGCTCGAGCGCGGCGAGCTCGAGCTGTTCGAGCGCGCGGTCGACCCGGCCGCCGTGATCCGGCGTGCGGTCTCCGCGATGCGCATGACGCCCGGCCATGGCGATTGCCGCCTCCTCGACCTGCCGGCCCCGAACCTGCCGCCGGCGACGCTCGATCCGGAGCAGATGCACCACGCGCTCCTGAACCTGATCGGCAACGCGCTGCAGGCCGGCGGATCGCGGGTCGAGGTTTCGGCCGAGATCGCCGCGAACGGCGATCTGATGATCACGATCGCCGACGACGGCGGCGGCGTGGCCGAGGAGACGCGAGGCGGCGCGATGGACGGATTCGCCATCGGCGAGCCGGTGTTGACCCGCAGGCGCGGCGGGCTCGGTCTCGGCCTGCCGCTCAGCGCCCGGATCGTCGAGGCGCATGGCGGCCGGCTCACCCTCGACAGCCCGGCGGCGGGCGCGGGCACCCGCGCCTGCATCCGCCTGCCGGCCTGGCGCCTCGCCGGGCGCGACCGTGACAGGAAGAAGGCGTCTCAGGCCGGCTCGTCGGCCGCCTGACCCCCCGCGGCCCCGGGGCACACCGTCACCAGATTGGGCAATCCCGTCCGGATCGCGCGCGCCAGCGCCGTCATCAGCGCGCGCCGCGGCGTCGTCGCCCGGAACACCAGGCGCACCCGGCGCGACGCCTCGGCCGGGGCGCGGTCGGCCGTCGTCTCGATGCGGCGCGCGATGATGCCGGCATCCGTCGTCCAGGGCGCGCGGGCGACCGCCATCGCCGGCACCAGCGTCGTGCCGAAGCCGGCCGAGACCATGTTGATCACGGTCTCCACGCTGGTCGCCCGCGTGTCGGCCCGGACGTCCGCGTCCGGCCGGGCGGCGTTGCAGAAGCTGAGCGCCTGATCGCGGAAGCAATGGCCCTCGCTGAGCAGCAGCAGTTCACTGGGGTCGATGTCCTGGGCCCGCACCCGCTCGGCGGTCGCCAGCGGATGGCCGCTGGGCACGGCGAGCCAGAACGGCTCGTCATAAAGGTCGATCGATTCCAGGCCGGACTCCGCCGGCTCGGTCGCGATCACCATCGCATCCAGATCGCCGGCGACCAGCCGCTCGGTCAGCGGCGCCGTCATCTCCTCGACGAAGGCGGGGGCGAGCTCGGGCAGCTCGCGCTCGAGCGCGGGCAGCAGGATCGGGATCAGCCAGGGCGCGATCGTCGGAATGACGCCGAGCCGCGCGGTGCCCGCCAGCGGATTGCGATGGGCGGCCGCCGTGCGGCGGATATCCTCCGCCGCCTCCAGGGCGCGGCCGGCGAGGACCGCGATCTCCCGCCCGACGGGGGTGAGGTTGACCTTGCGGTTGGTGCGCTCGAACAGGGTGACGCCGAGTTCCTCCTCCAGCTTCTTGATCTGGCCGGAGAGCGTCGGCTGGCTGACATGGCAGCGCTCGGAGGCGTGACCGAAATGCTGCAGCTCGGCCACCGCGGTCAGATAGTGCAGGTCGCGCAGATTCATGGCGGGCGCTCCATTTATTAGGCTATGACTATCGATATCATCTGAACAATCGATTTCAACTAATTTCGCCGCCGCGCTAGGGTCCGACCCGTCACGCATCGCGGGCAGGTCCCGGGCGGGCGCGCCCCGCGCGCCGGTCCCCACCTCCCCCCAGGCGCGCGCCCCGCTTGCCCGCGCGTCCTGCCCGCGATGGCGTGGCGACCGTGCCGGACCGAGGAGGCGTCTCGCCATGACCGATCTTTCGCTCGATCGACCGATGCCGCAGCCCGTGGCGCCGGGCGCGCGCGCCAAGCGCGCCCTCTTGGCCGTGGGCGCGGCCGGCGCCTTCGCGCTGGGGCTGGTCGGCATGGTGCTGCCGGTGATGCCGACCACGGTGTTCTGGATCGTCGCCGCCGCGCTCGCGGCCAAGAGCTGTCCGGCGATCGAGCGGCGGATCGCGGCGACGCCCCGGGTCGGCCCGGTGGTTCGCACCTTCCTCGCGACCGGCGCCCTCAGCCGGCCGACCAAACGCGCCGCGCTCGTCGCCATGACGGGCAGCGGCATCGTGGCCTCGGGCGGGTTGGCGCTCGCGGGCCAGGAGGCGGCGGCGCTCGCCGCCGGGCTGCTGGTCGGTCTGGGCGAGCTCTATGTCGGGACCCGTCCGGTCGCGGACTGAGGCCACCCCCCTCACGCGAAACGCCCGGCACCGCGATGCGATGCCGGGCGTTCGTCCGCCCCACCCTGGAGCGATCCGCAGCGATCAGCCGGCGGCGACCGTCTGCAGGAACTTCTTCACCGTGCCGTCCAGCCCCTCGGCCTGACGGGCCAGGTCCTTGCTGGTGGTCAGAACCTCGGAGGCGGCGTTGCGCGTCTCCTCCGAGCCCTGGCTCACCTGGGTGATGTTGTTGGTCACCTCCTGGGTACCGGTCGCGGCCTCCTGGGCGTTGCGGCCGATATCGTCGGTGGCGGACGACTGCTCCTCCACCGCGGAGGCGATGGCGGTCGCGATCTCCCGCACCCGGCTGATCGTCTCGGCGATCGCCTGGATCGCCTTGACCGCCGTCTCGGTCTTGCTCTGCATCGATTCGATCTGGGAGGAGATCTCCTCGGTCGCCTTGCCGGTCTGGCTGGCGAGGCTCTTCACCTCGCTGGCGACGACCGCGAAGCCCTTGCCGGACTCGCCGGCCCGGGCCGCCTCGATCGTGGCGTTGAGCGCCAGCAGGTTGGTCTGCTCGGCGATGTCGGTGATCAGGTCGACCACCGCGCCGACCTTGCCGGCCGCCGCGCGCAGCTCCTCGACCGAGTTGCTGGTGGCTTGCGCCTGCTCCTCGGCCTCGGTGGTGATGCGGGCGGATTCGGAGACCTGCGAGCTGATCTCGCTGATCGAGGTCGAGAGCTCCTCCGTCGCGGCGGCGACCGTCTGAACGTTGGCCGTCGCCTGCTCGGCCGCCGAGGCGACCGCGTTCGAGTTGTTGGAGGTCTGCTCCGAGGTGCTGGTCATCGACTGCGCCGAGCTCTCCAGCTCGGTCGCCGCGCTGGACAGCAGCCGCAGCATCTCGCCCACGTCGGTCTCGAAGGTCTTGGTGGCCGCCTCGATCTCCTCGGCGCGCTTGGCCTTGGCCTCCTGCTCGCGCGCCTGCTCCTCGCGGACGCGCTCCTGCTCGGCCTGCAGCTCGTCGTTCTTGCGCATGTTCTCCTGGAACACGAGCACCGAATCCGCCATGCCGCCGATCTCGTCGCGCCGCGCGGTATAGGGGATCTCGCTTTCCTTGTCGCCCTCGGCGAGCTTCGACATCGCGCCGGTCAGCCCGACGATCGGCACCGCGATGGCCTGGCCGAGCCCGAAGGCGAAGCCGAGCGCCAGCACCAGCACGACGACCGCGATCACGATGGTCTCGATCTCGGTCGTCACCACCAGCGAGATGGTCTCGTCCTTGATCGCCGCTTCCGCCGTCGCGGCCGCCTCCTGCAGCCAGGCGGTATCGGCGGTGATGATGCGGGCCTGCTCGGCCATCTCGCCCTCGATCAGCTCGCGCACGGCAAGCTCGTCGTGATGCACGGTGTCGACGATCTGCTTGAAGCGCTCGGAGAGCGTCGTCAGCTCGTCATAGAGGCCGCGTGTCTGGGAATCGGCGATGTGCGGGGCCATCGCGGCCAGCCCGGCCATCAGCTTCTCGGCCTCCTCGGCGACCATCGGCGCGAAGCGCTCCTCCTGCCGCTCGATCAGGTTGGTCGCATGCAGGCGCAGCAGCAGCAGATGCTCGCGCACATTGGCGCCCGCCAGCATCAGCGCGTCGTTCGAGGCCGACTGGGCCCGCTCCATGATGCCGTCGACATCCGCCAGCATCTTCTCGCCGACGGGCATCATCTCCTCGTCCACCATGGTGCGGAACGCGCGCTTCATCTCCCGCGCCTCGACGAAATCCTTTCGGAAGATCGCGAGCGCGTGGGCGATCTCGTCGACCCGCTGGCGGTGCGCCTCCGGCAGATGCAGATGCTCCGTCCGCTCGATCGCCGCATCCATGCGTGCGCCGAGCCGCTCCATCAGCTCCATATCGCCGAGGTCGTCATAACCGGCCAGCCGGTCGGATTGACGCAGCATCTGCTGGAAGGCGCTGTCGATCTGGGTGGCCGTCGAGGCCTCCTCGACCGCCTCCGCATAGAGCTCGACGTCGTGCCCGATCGTCATCAGATTGACGATCGCGATCGTCGCCATCGCGGCGAACCCCAACAGGACGCCGCCGAAACCGAGGGCGAGCTTCTTGCGGATCGACATATTGCCGAGCCGCGCGCCCACCCCTCCGAAGTCCACTTTCATCCGTCCCATGTCTAGACCCTCATTCCCTCTCTAGCGCGGGCTGGATCGTGCCGCGCAATAGGTCGGATTCTTGGCGAACTGTATTAACAACTACTTGCTAAAAGCGAATAAAATGCCTTGAATAAAAGAATTACTATGACACTTTTGTGAAAAAATCGATCCTTACGGTTAATTTATTCAAGTTCATGCATGTTTATTTCTCTCTTTTTGCTTAGTAAAAAGGTATCAGATTACGAATGATGGCATTCTCTATTCAACGCACCGTGTGGGCGCATTCGCTCCAAGCCGTTCGGCCGCGCCCGGGCAGCGGGCGGACACCCGCCCTGCGTTCATTTTTCTCCTGACATTTACCGGCGGCTGGACCATAAGGTTTCCATGGTCGCCCGCGCCGCCACCGTCTCTTTTCTGGGGATCGAGACCCTGCCGATCGACGTGCAGGTGCAGATGTCGTCGGGCATGCCGGCCTTCGCGATCGTCGGGCTGCCGGACAAGGCGGTGGCGGAATCGAAGGAGCGGGTGCGCGGCGCCTTGACCGCGATCGGGCTGGCGCTCCCGCCGAAGCGCATCACCGTCAATCTCTCCCCGGCCGACGTGCCGAAGGAGGGCAGCCATTTCGACCTGCCGATCGCGCTCGGCCTGTTGGCGGCGATGGAGGTGCTGTCGGCCGAGCGGCTCGCCGACTATGTGACGCTGGGCGAATTGGCGCTCGACGGCACGCTCTCGCCGGTCGCCGGCGTGCTGCCGGCGGCGATGGCGGCGAGCGCCGAGGAGAAGGGCCTGATCTGCCCCGGCTCGCAGGGCGGGGAGGCCGCCTGGGCCGGCGAGATCGAGATCCTGGCCGCGCCCTCGCTGATCGCGCTGATCAACCATTTCAAGGGCTCGAGCGTGCTGCCCGCGCCGGAGGCGAAGCTGGCGCCCGCGCCGGAGACGCCGCTCGACCTCGCCGACATCAAGGGCCAGGAGAGCGCCAAGCGGGCCCTGGAGATCGCGGCCGCCGGCGCGCACAATCTCCTGATGATCGGCCCGCCCGGCGCGGGCAAGTCGATGCTGGCCGCCCGGCTGCCCGGCCTGCTGCCGCCGATGGACGCGAAGGAGGCGCTGGAGGTCTCGATGATCCAGTCGGTCGCGGGGCTGCTGGAGGATGGCCGGCTGAGCCGCACGCGCCCCTTCCGCGACCCGCACCATTCGGCCTCGACCCCGGCGCTGGTCGGCGGCGGCGCGCGCGCCCGGCCGGGGGAGATCTCGCTCGCGCACAACGGCGTGCTGTTTCTCGACGAATTGCCCGAGTTCCAGCGCCAGGCGTTGGAAAGCCTGCGTCAGCCGCTGGAATCCGGCCGCGCCGTCGTCGCCCGGGCCAATGCGCACATCAGCTATCCGGCGCGGGTGCAGCTGGCGGCCGCGATGAATCCCTGCCGCTGCGGCTATCTCGACGATCCGGAGCGCGCCTGCACCCGCGCGCCGCGCTGCGCGATGGACTACCAGTCGAAGATCTCGGGACCGCTGTTCGACCGCATCGATCTGCATATCGACGTGCCGGCGGTCTCGGCGGCCGACCTTTCGTTGCCGCCGCCGGCCGAGGGCTCGGCCGAGATCGCCGAACGCGTCGCCGCCGCCCGCGCCGTCCAGACCGCGCGCTATGCGGCCCTGCCGGAGGCGGACGGCATCCGCACCAACGCCCAGGCCGACGGCAGGCTGCTGGAGGCGGTCGCGAGCCCGGACGAGCCCGGCCGCCGGCTGCTGTCGGAGGCGGCCGAGCGCCTGAAGCTCTCCGCGCGCGGCTACCACCGGGTGCTGCGGGTGGCCCGCACGCTCGCCGACATGGAGGGCGAAGAGGCGGTGCGCCGCGCCCATATCGCGGAGGCGCTCAGCTACCGGCGGATCGCGTTGACCGCCGCGTGAGATGGGTCACGGTCGACGACGTGCTGGCGGCGCGCCACCCGGTCTTTCCGGACGAGCCGCCGGCGCCGCTGCCGGCCGCCTACCCGCCCTTCGCCGTCCCGGACTATCGGACGATCGCGCACGACGGCTGGCGGGTCCTCCAATGGCCCGACCCGGCCGCCGCCACCCCCAATATCGCGGACGAAGCGACGACGCGGGCCGCGCCGGCCCCCTCGCTCCCCCCT
>MRWG01000612.1_pt1 | contig 34542 bp, 29 predicted proteins | sample 1013341 | NCBI WGS metagenome assembly MRWG01 (sample SAMN06117577, study PRJNA244670) | biofilm metagenome | biome: Water; feature: Cathode Biofilm; material: Biofilm; isolation source: microbial consortium enriched at the cathode of a solar microbial fuel cell | place: USA: District of Columbia ... | reverse complement strand
AAACCCATTTGTGGATAGGGGCTATGGATGAACAACTGACCACCCGGGGTTATATTATTCCAGGGCTCGGGGATGCCGGGGACCTCGCATTTGGCGAGAAACTCTAGTGCCCTGCCCAAATGGCGACATAAAGGACGGCCGGCTACTTCCATTAACTGAAAGTTTCTGCTACTTTTGTTTTTTACGCTTATTTGATTTGCATGAACAAAGCTATTTATATTGCGACGACGGAACCCAATAGCGGTAAATCTATCGTCACCCTGGGCATGATGCAGCTATTACTGGGTAAAACGGCAAAGGTGGGGTACTTCAGGCCCATCATTGACGACCCCCAACCCGATCGCCTGGATAACCATATCAATACCGTGATCACGCATTTTGGCCTGGACCAGAAAGCGGAGGAGTCTTATGCGCTGACCCGCAGTGAGGTGATCCGCAGGAAGAACCGTGACCAGGATGATGGTATTATCGTGAAGATCATCGAAAAATATAAGGAAATTGAAAAGCGTTTTGATTTCGTGCTGGTAGAAGGCACTAGTTTTTCGGGCGAAGGAAGCATCATCGAGTTCGACATCAATGTATTGATTGCGAAAAACCTGGGGATTCCCGCGATCATCCTGGCCAATGGGATGGAAAAAACAAAGGAGGAACTCATAGACCATTTTCTGATCGCTTATGATTCCTTTATGGACAAGGGGGTAGAGGTCCTGGCGGTCATCGCCAACAAGGTGTCACCGGAGGCCCTGGAAGACAGCCTGGCCCTGATGAGGAAGGAACTCCCACCCAGCCTGCTGGTAGCGGCCATCCCGCACAACCCGGTACTTGCCAACCCCAGCATCCGCGAAATCGTGGAGGAACTCAGCGGGGAGGTCTTGTTTGGCCACCCCTATATTAATAACCAGGCGGGCTATTACAGCGTGGGGGCCATGCAACTCCGCAACTACCTTTCGCATTTAAAGGAGAACGCCCTGGTGATTACCCCCGGAGACCGCGCCGACATCATCCTGGGGGCCCTGCAGGCCCATATTTCTTCCAATTACCCGGCGGTTTCCGGTATCGTGCTTACAGGCGGCCTTTTGCCCGAGCCCACCATTATCAAACTCATTGAGGGACTGTCGGAAGTGGTGCCCATGATTTCGGTACAGGGGGGCACGTTTGACATCACCAACCGAATTGGGAATATCCGCTCCAGGATCTATGCCGAGAACACCCAAAAGATACTCACGTCCATCAAGGATTTTGAGGCCTACGTCCCGTTGGAAACGCTGTCTGAACGGCTGGTAGCCTTTGAAGTCAGCGGGATTACTCCCCGCATGTTTCAGTTCAACCTCTTAAAAAAGGCGCAATCGCATAAAAAGCACATTGTGTTGCCCGAGGGCACAGACGCCCGTATCCTTATGGCTGCCAAGCAGTTGTTGGATGTAAATGCGGTAGAACTCACCCTGCTGGGCAACCCGGGACAAATCGCCGAGCAGGTGGCAAGACTGGACCTGGACCTGGACCTGGAGGCAGTGAACATTTTGGACCCGGTGGGATCTCCGCATTTTGAGGACTATGTGGCCACCCTTCACGAATTGCGGAAACACAAGAACGTAAACCTGGCCATGGCCCGCGACCTGATGGAAGACGTATCCTACTTTGGGACCATGATGGTTTATAAAGGACATGCAGACGGCATGGTCTCCGGCGCGGTGCACACGACCCAGCACACCATCCTGCCCGCCCTGCAGTTCATTAAGACCGTGCCCGGGGTATCCATCGTTTCCTCGGTATTTTTCATGTGCCTGGAAAACCGGGTCTCGGTATTTGGCGACTGTGCCATCAACCCGAACCCCACGGCTGAGCAGCTGGCGGAGATCGCCGTGTCCTCGGCGGTTACCTCCAGGGCCTTCGGCATAGAACCCAAGATCGCCATGCTCTCGTATTCCTCGGGTACCTCGGGGATCGGGGAAGATGTAGACCGGGTACGCAAGGCCACGGAACTGGTACGCCAACTACGGCCCGACCTAAAGGTAGAGGGGCCTATTCAATACGATGCCGCGGTAGACCTGCAGGTGGGAAAAGCCAAAATGCCCGATTCTGAAGTGGCAGGACAGGCCACCGTATTTATTTTCCCCGACCTTAACACCGGAAACAATACCTACAAAGCGGTGCAACGCGAAACCAGGGCGTTGGCCATAGGGCCCATCATACAGGGGTTGCGGAAACCGGTGAACGACCTTAGCAGGGGCTGCACCGTGGAAGACATTTTCAATACGGTCATCATAACGGCCATACAGGCGCAGGGCCAGGCAACATCAGGTTCGGCATGAAGATACTCGTCATAAACTCGGGGAGTTCCTCTATAAAGTTCCAATTGATAGCCATGCCCGGAGAAACCCTGCTTTGTGAAGGCCTGGTGGAGCGTATTGGGCTCGAAGACGCGGCGTTTCACTACAAGGCGGGGCAGGTGAAAGTACATGAAACGGGCTCGATTGCCAACCACAGGGGAGGACTGCAGAAGATGGCTGAAACCCTGTTTGACCCGAGGCACGGCGTGATTGGCGATAAACGCGATATCCGGGCAGTGGGCCACCGGGTGGTGCATGGGGGCGACACCTTTGCTACCACCACCCTGATCACACAGGGGGTAAAAGATGCCATCGAAGCATGCATCCCCCTGGCACCCCTGCATAACCCCCATAACCTTGAAGGGATTGTGATCGCGGAGGAAGTCTTTCCGGACGCCTCCCAGGTGGCGGTCTTTGATACAGCCTTCCACCAAAGCATGCCCCTGAGGGCACGGAAATATGCCATCCCCGATCGGTTTTACAGCGAGTATGGGATCAAGTCTTACGGCTTCCATGGCATCAGCCATAAATACGTGGCTGAAAAAGCGATCGCCCACCTCGGCCGTAAGCACTCGAACATTATTACCATCCACCTGGGCAACGGCTGTAGCATGACCGCTGTCAAGGATGGAAAAAGCATCGACCACAGCCTGGGGTTCGCCCCCGGGAACGGGCTCATCATGGGGTCGCGCAGCGGGGATATAGACCATTCCCTGATCTTCTACCTGGCCGACCGGCTGGGGTATTCCCTGGGTGAAATACAGCGGTTACTGACACAGGAAAGCGGGATGCTGGGGCTTACGGGCTACATAGACCTGCGCGACATCCAGGCCAAAGCGGGAGAGGGTGACACCGCCTGCCAACTGGCCCTGGAGATGAATGCCTACCGCATCAAAAAATACATAGGGGCCTATACGGCGGCCATGAATGGTTTGGACGCCCTGGTGTTTACGGCAGGGATCGGTGAGAATTCTGCCCTGATCAGGAAGATGGCCTGTGACCAGATGGACTCTCTGGGCATTGTCCTGGACGAGGGTAAAAACGCCACGGCTTCAAAGGGCATTCGCGAACTGCAGGATAAAGCCTCCAGGGTGCGCATCCTGGTGGTGCCCACCAATGAGGAACTGGAGATTGCCAAGCAGGCTTATGGGTTGATACGGAAGGGCGTCTGATGTCCATGCCGGGATGCGCTTCCGTTTATAGCTGGTGCGCACCCCCCAAATACATTTACTGAATTCACCAGTTTAACCGATTGACGCTGTACCCCCTTAATTATTTCGTCTTCCTGGGGGGGTATTCAGGTTGCTCCTACCCCTGTCGCCATAGGTATCGCGGTGGTAACGGGCGATATTCTCGTCGTGATAGTCGCGGACGCGTACGTATCGGGAACGCTCAAGGTTCAGGGTGCGGAAACGGGGTGGAAGGTCCTTCACCCGTATCCATACCCCACCGTCAAGGTAGAGGTACATCCTTTCGGTCAGGTCGTAATAGATCCGGAATTCCGGAAAATAGACATACCGCACCAATTCCAGCCGGCTCGGGTAAAACCAGGGAGGCGGCGGAGGCCCTGGCCGTGTAGCAACGACCACCGGTCCACAACTCCAAAAGGTAAGCAGTGCAAAAGTGGCGATGGATATTCGTTGTAAGGTTTTCATTTGATTCCTGATTAGGGGATAAAAGAACAGGAATTTCACAGCCCGGGAAATGACCTGGGTCATAAAGGGTTATGTTCCTTAGCCTTAATTTCAAAAGGCACGAAACCAAAACAGCCAGGAAGCGCCATGTACTCCGATGAAGAACGTATAAAGTACCTTAAAAACACCTCCCGGGAGTTGAAGGCCCCAGGCGATTTACAGCCTCTGATCGACCTTTTGGGTGGATCCAGGGTGGTGCTTTTGGGAGAGGCTACCCACGGGACCCATGAGTATTATACCTGGAGGGCCGATATCAGCAAACGCCTTATCCGGGATCACGGATTTAACTGTATCGCCGTGGAGGGGGACTGGCCCGATTTCTACCGGGTAAACCGCTTCGTGAAGCATTATGGAGACAGCCATCCCACTGCGGCTTCGGTCCTGAAGGAATTCAACCGATGGCCTACCTGGATGTGGGCGAACTGGGAAATGGAAGCCCTGATTAGCTGGCTAAGGGAGTATAACCAACCGCTTCCTTCCCGACAACGGGTAGGTATCTACGGCCTGGATGTTTATAGCTTATGGGAATCCATGGAAGCGATTCTGTCCTATCTCCGGGCACATGACCCGGGCCTCCTTCCTGCCGCCAAACGCGCTGTCAGCTGTTTTGAGCCCTATGGGGATGAAATGGGCATGGCCTATGCCCGCTCGCTCAAGGGAATCCTGCCCCAGGGCTGTGAGCAGGAGGTGGTGCACCTCCTGAAGGGCATTACCCATCGGGCACAGACCTATAATACAGACCTGGAAGCCTCCCTCAACATGGAACAGAATGCACATGTTGCCAGGAACGCGGAGGCCTACTACCGTGCCATGGTCTATGTAGATCAGAGTTCCTGGAACATCAGGGACCACCATATGATGGATACCCTGAAGCGGCTCCTCCACTTTTACGGACCAGCCTCCCGGGTCATCGTATGGGAACACAATACCCATGTGGGCGATGCCAGGGCCACGGACATGGCAGATGAGGGCACGGTGAACCTGGGCCAGCTTGTGCGTGAACAACTCCCTGGCCATTCCCCGAAAATCGTCGGTTTTGGTTCGTACCATGGCAGGGTTCTGGCCGGCTCTGAATGGGGTGCCCCTACGCGCAACATGAGGTTGCCAGCGGCCGCATCAGGCTCCTGGGAACATTTGCTGCATGCCACGGGGAAAGGCAACCAGCTCGTACTGATGCAAGAACTGGCAGCGGAGGCCTGTTTTCAAAGGCGTATTCCCCAAAGGGCAGTGGGGGTGGTGTACCATCCCCGCATTGAGCATTTTGGGAATTATGTGCCCTCTGTCCTGCCAGAACGCTATGACGCCTTTATCCATATTGATCGAACCGAGGGCCTGCACGCCATGGAAGTCTATGCAGACCAGAGACAGCTACCCGGAACCTACCCCTGGTCTTATTGAGGGCAGCCGGGAAGTTGTTTAGGTACTGCCGGTTAAACGGAGCCCGGATGATGGATATCATTGTGCACATGAGCCCCTGCGACTACCTTTCATCAAAGTTAATATTCATCTAAATTACACGATCATGAGAGACAATAGTGGTAACATTTTACTAGCCTTATTAACAGGAGCGGCCATAGGTGCAGGCATTGGCATCCTTTACGCGCCCGATACCGGGGAGAATACCCGTAGGAAAATAAAGGACAAAGCCCTGGAAACAAAACACGATCTTACAGATCGCCTGGCACACGCGAAAGAGGAGCTGACGAAAACAGCCAAAGAGAAAAAAGATGATTTTGACCGAAAATTGGACGAAACCATCTCCCACCTGAGTTACAAGGCCGATGATATCATTGAAACCCTGGAACGAAAACTGGAAGAGTTAAGGAAGAAAAACGCCCAACTACAGAAATAATTTCTATGGCTTTTGATGAACTTAAACAGGACTTGATGGAAGCGAATGCAGACATCAAGTCCTATTTGGAGCATAGTGAGGAGTACCTAAAGCTCAAGGTATTCAAGCTTTTTATGATATCCCTCACTTCTTTTGCCCAAATCCTGGCCGTTGGGGCCCTGTTGCTGCTGGCCTTGTTCTTTTTGTCCACAGCCATATCCCTGGCACTGGGTGCCTGGTTTGATAACACCTTCTATGGTTTTGCGGCCGTGGGTTTATTTTACGTATTGCTAGGGGGGCTGGTGTATATCAACCGGGAAAGAATAGACCGGCCAATTATCCGGAAATTTTCAAAATACTTTTTTGACAAGGAATAATGGAACACTATACTTCGTTTAAAGAAATAGACACGCGGTTAAAAATCCTGAGGCTTCAAAAGGAAATCAGCCTGGAGCAGTTGTACCTGAAGCGGCAGCAATTGCAGGCACATTTCAGGGTCCCGGTGCTTTCGGGCCAAATTCGGGACCAGGCAAAGAAAACGGCTATTTTCCTGGTGGCTTCCTACCTGCTTAAAAGGTTGCGGACCTTTAAATCCAGGAGGGCCATAGAAACCTGAGGGAGGTATGCCTCCCTAATCCCATTCAAATCCCTTACCTTGCACCAAGACAGCTATTGGCGGTTGCTACCGCCAGTAATGGCCGTTCGTTTATGAAACAACCCAGTACTATATGAATACAGGCTTGGTACTCTCCGGGGGGGGTGCCCGGGGCATTGCCCATATCGGGGCCATAAAGGCATTGGAAGAACACGATGTTCATTGTACCCATATCGCCGGTACCAGCGCGGGGGCTATCGTCGGGGCCCTGTACGCGTCGGGCAGAACCTGGGAGGAAATCCTGGAATTCTTTAAATCGGTGGAGTTGTTCAGTATCAGTAACTACGCATGGAACAAACCGGGTTTTGTAGATACCGACAAATTCTACGATCAATTTGCTGCATATCTGGAAGAGGATTCCTTTGAGGAGTTGGACAAACCCCTTTTTATTACGGCGACCGACATTTTAAAAGGCACCTTAAAAGTATTTTCGTCCGGGGAGCTCATACGCCCGGTCCTGGCTTCGGCGGCCTTCCCCGGACTTTTCGCCCCTGTGAAAATCGGCAATGGCTATTACATTGACGGGGGGGTACTGAACAATTTCCCGGCAGACTTGCTGACGGAGAGGTGCGAGACCATTTACGGGGTATATGTCAATCCTTTTGAAGATGTGAAAATACAGGATTTGCGACATTCCATTAACATCCTCGAACGTGCGCTAAAGATCCGTAGCGCCAATGATTCCATATCAAAATTCAACAAGTGCAAACTGGTGATCTGCCCCAGAGGCCTTCAGGATTACAACACCTTTTCCATGAAGGATATCGACAGGATTTTTAAAATGGGCTATGAAGCTGCCTGGGAGGCACTGGAAACAGCAGCATCCGGTGAAAGGTCCTAAAAAGTAATGCCTTCTACCCCTTCAGGAGACCTTTGTTAAAAAAGGCCTGAACGCAGGGATAGAAGGCACAGATTGCTAAACGATCAGGATCCGTCAGGAAACCTCGATCACTTTGGGTTTTTGTTTCTTGGGGGCTTCTTTCTTGCCCAATTTAAAGCTGAGGATGCCATCCTTGTACTGGGCTTTCACTGCTTCTTCTTCCTTCACGTTCTCCGGTAATTGGAGGGAACGTTCAAATGAATTGTAGCTAAACTCCTTACGGGTAAAGTTGTCCTCTTTATTCTCCTTTTCGGCCGTTTTTTCAGCGGAAATGTTGAGGCATCCGTCATCAATGGTGATTTTAAAGTCTTTCTTGGCAAAGCCGGGGGCCGCCAGTTCAATCTCAAAATTGCCATCGTCTTCCTTGATATTCAGGGCAGGCTCCATATTCTTGCCATTCCAGAAGTTGTCATTGGAAAGTACGCGCTCCCACAGACGATTGTCAAAGAAATCGTCCATTTCAAAAAAATCGGAAGTGACCAGGTCTGCCCAGGGCCGCCTCCTCTTGAATTTTACTAGTGACATGGTGTAGTGTTTTAGGTTAATATTATCCTTATGTTCCAAGCGTCCTGAAGTTAAGCAGAAACCGGGGGGGATAATATGACAGATATCAGTTGGGAGAACAAATGATTGTTAAAACGGATAGCAAGGGGTTTTGCCCAATACAGGGTTGCCATGGAGGGCGGGGATACCACTGAATATTGAGGTCCTAGTTTTTCATCAGCTGGTGGGCAATACCCAATTCCAGGCCCCTGAGTTCTGCCAATCCTTTCAGGCGCCCTATGAGCGAATAGCCCGCGTAGTGTTTTCCCGCGCCTTCCAGGGAGTGCAGGAACCCGTGGTCGGGCCGCATGGGAAGGCTTATTTTCCTCCGCTGCATCAAGCCTACAATGTTTTCGACGATTTCGGCCATGGGATTGTCGCCTTCCAGGTGTTCCGATTCCCGGAAAACCTGCCCTTCTTCCCTTTTTACATTCCTCAGGTGCAGGAAGTGGATACGATCGCCGTGTTTGCTGAGTATCTCCAGTAAGTCATTGGAAGCCCGGGCCCCCAAAGACCCTGTACAGTAGCACAAACCGTTTGCTTTTTCGGGCACCGCCTTAAAAATTTCCGCAAGGTCAGCCCCGGTCGATACTACCCTGGGCAAGCCCATCACAGAGAATGGGGGGTCGTCCGGGTGGATGGCCAGTCCTACATGGACCTTTTGGGCCACGGGGCTGACCTCTTTCAGGAATGCTATCAGGTTCTTCCGGAGTTGGGCGTCGTCTATGTCGCTGTATGCTTTCAGCAGGTCCAGCACCTGCTCCCGGGTAAAGTCTTCCGTACTGCCCGGAAGCCCCAGGAGTATGTTCCTGAAAAGTGCTTCCTTTTCGCTGGCGGTCAGGCCTTTGCCGTAAGCTTGGGCTGCTTCGAGCTGGGAGGCACTGTAACCTGTTGCAGCCCCGGGCCTTTTGAGCAGGAATACGTCAAAAAAGGCAAATGCCAATGGATGGTATAACAGGGTACGGGTACCGTCCGGATTCTTATGCTGGTGATGGGTCCGCAGCCAATCGAGTACGGGCATGAAATTGTAGGTGACCACATGTATCCCACATGCAGCCAGGTTCTTAATGCTTTGCTGGTAATTGGCAATCCAGGTTTGGTAGTTCCCACCCCTTCGCTTAATGTCTTCATGAACGGGAAGGCTTTCGACCACCGTCCACTCCATTCCCGCTTCCCGGATGTGTTCCTGCCGTTCTTCAATAGCCGCCACAGGCCATACTTCACCAACGGGGATCTCGTGCAGGGCGGTAACGATACCGCTTACCCCACTCTCGCGGATATCCTGCAGTTTTACCGTGTCATGCGGGCCAAACCACCGCATATTTTGTTGCATTCTGTACATAAGTCCTTGATTTGTCAGATTATAGCCAACCCGTCTTTACCTGGAGTGAAGGCATGTTTTTTCATGTGTGTTATGATGTATCCCCTTAATCATCCCAACTGGGCCGTATCCCGGGGGCATACGGAAATTTCAGTGATTGGTAGTATCCGAGGGAATGATCAGGGGCATCCACCCCTGGCGGAAGTGGTTCCCCGGAGAACTGCCCGAAATAAAGCAGGCAGGCGTCCCGCCACCAGCGGGCCTCCTTGAGTTGGATGTCAAGGAGCATGCTCACCCTGTCATGCTGTTCCAGGTCTACGTAGGGGGCCATTTGCGCCCAGGTATTTTTCATTTGTTGTACTTCAACGACCCCCTGCTGATAGGTCAGGGCCATGCCTTCCCAAAGGGTATGTCCATTTTTTAATACATAGGTCCAGGGCAGGTGGTGGAACCAAAGCAGGTACTCTTCCGGGCACGAGGCCAGATCCCCCCACTTTTCAGCCCAATGGGGGGCATATTGCTGGAGGGCATCGCTGCCGGTGGCCGTACGATCAAAACCCACCCCAAGGCGGTCTGCCCTATGGTAATAAACAGGGTTCCATTCCGGGCGGGAATGGTTGTCTACCCAGGGCCCGGGACCATAATGGTGGCCGGAGTCAAAAATATGGTGAAGGCCCAGGGGGTTCATGTAATGGACTACTGCCTCCCGGGAACCCAGCAGCAATTGCTTCATAGGCTGCAGGAAGCCCCGCTCGTTGGAAAAGGTGGTACGCAGCCATTCCTCCGCAATTTGTTCGGAGGACATGTAGGGATCCCAGGCCAATCGGCCAAAGCCGTACCAGTTGGCCTGGCCAAAAGGGTGGCCGGTCCAGTTGATATCGGTACCAATATTGGCCACCCCGGCCATGCCGGTACGGGTGTACCCGTGCAGGGAGCCGTCAATGACCCTGGCTACCGTAGACCCTTTTCCCTTTCGGTAGGTGTCGGCCTGCAATACTTCTTCAAAAAGTCTGGGAAGGAAGACCAGGTGGGTGGAAAATCCCAGGTATTCCTGGGTTATTTGAAACTCCATCATCAGGGGGGTCTTGGGCATGGCACCAAACATGGGATGGAATGGTTCCCGGGGTTGGAAGTCTATAGGCCCGTTTTTCACCTGGAGCATGACGTTCGTATGGAATTGCCCGTCGACGGGCACGAATTCTGAAAAGGCCTGTTTTGCCCTGTCTGTAAGATCGTGTTCGGAATATACAAAGGCGCGCCAGATAACGGTCCCCTGGTGGGGTGCCAGGGCCTCGGCCAGCATATTGGCCCCGTCTGCATGCGTGCGCCCGTAATTTTGCGGTCCTGGTTGTCCCTCAGAATTGGCTTTTACCAAAAACCCGCCAAAATCAGGGATCAGGGAATAAATTTCAGTGGCTTTGTCTTTCCACCATTGACGGACCTGGGTATCCAAAGGGTCGGCAGTTTGTAATCCGCCGATCTCAATAGGGGCCGAAAAGCGGGCGGTAAGGTACACCTTAATCCCATAGGGCCTGAAGACCCTGGCCAACGCCTGTACTTTTTCCAGGTAGTGTGGGGTCAGGATCTCCGCATTGGCATTTACATTGGTGGGCGAGGTCGCGTTGATCCCTATGGAGGCATTAGCCCTGGCATAATCTATATACCGCTGGTCGATCAAATCGGGCAGGGTGTGCCAGTTCCATATAGAGAAGCCGGCATATCCGCGTTCTACGGTACGGTCCAGGTTGTCCCAGTGGTTGAGCATACGGATGTCGGTCTTTGGGGTACTCCGTTCTTTTAGCGCATGCAGGGGTTGTTGCATTTGCAATTGCCTTAGGAAATGAAATACGCCGTAGAGGATGCCCAGGTCCTCGTTGGCAGTGATCAGGGTGGCCTTGCGTCCGTTTGAGGTTATGGGACTGATTACAAAACCATCCCTGCCCAGGCCTTCAAAATCCCCGGCTACCTGTTGCAGGGTGGTGGCGTCCAGCAATACTTTTTTAAGAACGATAAGACCGGCCCCATCGGAAGCGGTATCCAAAAAACGAGGGGATTGTGCAAGCAACCCGCTGAGGCCCCTGTCCATCTCCTGGAGGGCGACTTTCAGGGTAGGGCTGTCTGTGTTGAAATAAATGCCACCAAATGCATTTTGGTATTCCCCGAGCCTGGTCTCGTCAGCGATTTGGTCATACCGCAACCACAGGTCCTACCCGTCATGGGCAACTCCCCAAAGGGTACTCAGGAGGAAACATAAAAGCCAGAAGTTTTTCATTTTCGCGTTTTGGATCCCTAAAGCACAGGCCAAACCTGCAGGAGGATGAATGTACATAAATTTTGAGTGTACTGAAAAAATTATACAGGCATTGGAATAGGTTCCCTATATTTAGTTGATTTTTCAGCCAGGGCCGTAATTGGGTCCACCTGTGGATGGGTACTTTGGTTGCTGAACAAATTCCAGGTCAAACTACAAAACACAACGATCATGAAGAATAAAGTGATTTTGGTCCTGAGCGTCCTGTTTGGGTTGATGTTCATTAATTCAGGCCTCAACAAGTTTTTTGCTTATATGCCTATGCCCGATGAAATGCCACAGGGAGCGGTAGCCCTGATGGAAGCCATGGCCTCTGTGGGCTGGCTCTTCCCATTGGTAGGTGTGGTGGAAGTGGTGGGCGGACTACTTTTCATAACCAATAAATACAGGGCCCTAGGGGCGATCATCATTTTTCCGGTGATGGTAGGCGTGCTATTGACACACATAGTGAACATTCCCGGGGGATTGCCATTGGCTCTGGTTTTATTTGCAATAAATGCCTGGGTGATGATTGAAAACCGCGAAAAGTACGCCCCGTTGTTCCAATGAAGTACCCCAAAAAAACTATAAAATGCGGGATTCGGGGTTTTAAATACACCCGGTGGAAGGCCTTTTCCCGTGTCATTGCCATGAATACACCCTGCCTTATGAAATGCATCCCGGTTGTAGTGTTGATTTTGCTTGTTGGTTGTAAGACCGAAACGAAAAAGGAGGTACCCCTACTTTCCTACGAGGAGGTTCATGATGAAGCCATCCTGGTGGATACCCATAACGACATACTGCTCCATACCATGGAAAAGGGCCTGGTCTTCGATGGTGATTTGCATGGACAGACCCATACCGATCTACGGCGCCTCCGGGAGGGAGGGGTTGATGTGAACTTCTTTTCGATCTGGTGTGACGGCAGTGAGGAAACGCCTTTTGATTTTGCCATGGCCGAAATGGATTCCCTGGCATTGGTACTGGAAAGGAACCCGGATAAAATCGTATTGGCTCCAGACACCCGGACCCTGGAAAAAGTGGTGGAGGATGGGAAAATTGCCGCCATCTATGGGATAGAAGGGGGGCATATGATAGAAGACGACCTGGAAAAACTGACCCGTCTTTATGAAAGGGGTGCCCGTTACATGACGCTCACCTGGAATAATTCTACCGCATGGGCCAGTAGTGCGGCCGATGAAACTTCGGATGGTGAAACCGCGCACATGGGTTTGACTGATTTTGGGAAACAGGTAGTACAAAGGATGAATACCCTGGGAATGATGGTGGATGTAAGCCATATTGGGGAACAGACTTTCTGGGACGTTATCCGGACTACGTCAAAACCGGTGATTGCCTCCCATAGTTCTGTACATGCCATATGTCCCCATCCCAGGAACCTGAAAGACGAGCAGATCAAGGCCATCGCCAAAAATGGCGGAGTGGTGCAGCTGAACTTCTATACCGCCTTCCTGGATCCGGACTTTGGACAAAAAACAGAAGATTTCATGAGAAGGCACCAGGCTGAAAAGGACTCCCTGGAACAAAGCGGGATGCATGTTTACTTGGTGGAGGAATACTTGTTCCAAAAGTATCAGGAGGAAACCGATGCGATGCGACCGCCACTATCGCTCCTTATGGACCATATGGACCATATTGTTCAGCTGGTAGGGCCTGACTACGTGGGCCTGGGTTCGGATTTTGACGGGATTACCTCCGCCCCCCAAGGCCTGGATGATGTGACCTCTTTTCCCTTGATTACCCAGGCCATGCTGGAAAATGGCTATGCCGTAGAAGACATCCACAAAATCCTTGGCGGCAACCTGCTGAGGGTATTGAAGGCGAATGAACCGGACCCTCGGGGCGACTGATAAAAAGGGTTGGTCCGTAAACGATGGCGGGGTTTTCCCGGCACCGGTCTTTCATCCTTATAACAGTGGGAAAAACTGTATCTTTCTGCTATGAAGACACCTTCTACTTACGTCATTGCCGGGGCAGGCGGGATAGCCGAGGCTGCAGGCCTGCTCCTGGCAGAATGGAGCGCTGCCCCCCCAATTATTTATATGGGTAACCGGACCCTGTCTAAAGCGCAGCAGGTCGCGCGTTGGATCAGGGACGGATGCAGTAGGCCGGTTACGGTAAAGGCATTTAAACTCAGTACGGACAATGTGCCCGAAGCAATGGAAGCCATCCTGCGGGAGGCCGATATCCTGCTCGACTGCCTTCCCGGGGGGTTGGCGCCCAAAATGGCCCGGCTTGCCAGGGATTACCAGATGCATTACGCCAACCTTACGGAATATGTGGCAGAAACCGAAGAGATCATGGACCTGGCCAGCAGTGCCGGCACAGGGTTTATTTTACAAACAGGCCTGGCCCCCGGGTATATCAATGTGCTGGCCCATGGCCTGTTCCAAAGGTTTTGCAGGGATTTTGACGTTGACAAGGCAGACAAACTTCATTTTAAAGTAGGCGCCCTTACCAACCATGCCGTGGCACCCCATTACTACGGCTTTACCTGGAGCCCCGTGGGCGTGGCGACGGAATACCTGAAAAACGCCATTGCGATCAGGGAGTACGAGAGGACCAACCTGCTGTCATTGTCAGAAAGGGCCCGTATTGTTATCGATGGGATGGCCTACGAAGAAGACCTTACCTCGGGGGGCGCGGCAGATTTGCCGGTTGCCCTGGCGGGAAAGGTCCGTTCCCTTGATTACAAAACCCTGCGGTATCCGGGACATTATGACTGGGTGGAACAGCAAATGGCCTCATTGGGGACTTCGCCCGATTTCATAGCCGCTTTGCAGGAGAAAATGGAATCCGTCATCCCACATGTGGAAGAAGACCTGGTGATACTCTATGCCGCCGTGGAAGGCCCTGATAAAAACGGCACCCTGAGGAGGCAGGAATGGGCCAAAAAAATCTATCCAATGAAGGTGGGCAAGCATATGCTCCGGGCTATACAAACCACCACCGCGGCCCCCTTGTTGCAATCGGCGCTTTTACTGTTGGAAAAGCGGCAAAAAGGGGCCATTTTACAAAGCCATATCACTCCGGCACCATTTTTGAATGGTACATTCGTAAAGCGGGTGTACGGTAGTTTTTGACGGCTACCGCTAACAACATATCGGGCTTTTTGCCCAGGTCCACATCCCGGGGATACAAGAAATTCCATGACATTGAAAGCCGTTTATAGGGCCCTCCTTCTATTGATTTCCATCCTGCTTGCCTGGCAATGTGCATCCATGCAGCAGCCTGATCCCGGCAGCCTGTTTCATATGGAGTACGATGGCCTTCAACGAAGGTATAGGTTATACCTTCCGGCGGGAGGTACCTACCATGGAGACCTTCCTTTGCTAATCGCGCTGCACGGTGGTGGAGGCACGGGTAAGCGGATGGTAGACCTTACCCGGGGGGCTTTTAATTCTCTTGCGGAAGCGGAGCAATTTATAGTGGCATACCCGGATGCCTATAAAAGACACTGGAACGACGGCCGGACGGGGTTACCTCCCAAGTACAGGGCCCACAGGCAAAATATCGATGATGTGGGCTTTATCAGCGCGCTAATCGATACCCTTGTCCGGACCCATAGGGCCGATCCGCGAAGGGTCTATGTCACCGGCATGTCAAATGGGGCCCTGATGTCGCACCGGCTGGCTATGGAACTGGGGCACAAAATCGCGGCAGCTGCCCCGGTTTGCGGCAACATCCCGGTTAACCTCCGGGTAGAACCACAGGTTCCGGTAGCGTTGATACTCATCAATGGTACAGAAGATCCGCTGGTACCGTATGAAGGGGGGCATGTCCATTTTTTGAAGCGCAAACTTGGGGAGGTGCTATCTACAGAGCGATCCCTGGACTATTGGGTACGGCATAATTCGGTGAATCCGGCCCCTGTGGAACAATGGCTTGCGGACCTTGACCCTGCCGATGGTTCCCGCGTTAAGTCGACCCGGTTTGGAAAACCTTCGGATCCGGGGGAGGTAGTCTTGCTCGACATCGAAGGAGGGGGGCATACCTGGGCCGGGGGGTGGCAATACCTCAACAAACGCTGGATTGGAAGAACCTGCCGGGATATAAATGCCTGCCGGGTCATCTGGGACTTTTTTAAGGTCCACGCCCGTTGAGGTAGCGTGGGCAAAGCCCGCGGCACGGATGGGGTTAAATTTCCCTTCCGTATTGGTTCCTTCGAAAAGTAGCCCTATTTTTCTGCTTTGAAGAAATCAACCAAAGCGCTTATGAAATCCTTTTTAATCCTTTGCCTGCTCTTGCTTGCCGGTGGCCCGTTTACACGGGCGCAAAAACCGGATAAGGAAAAAATCATACGCCTTTCCAGGGAGTATTTCCCAAAGGCCATTACGGAGTACCGGGAATTCTTATCCCTGCCCAACAACGGCGGTATCCCGGAACATCGCGACCTGAATGTCCAATGGTGCCTGAACAGGTTTGAGGCGCTGGGCTTTACCACCCGGATCCTGGAATCGGACGGGATCCCCCATGTGCTGGCGGAGAAAATTGTAGACCCCCGGGCCAAAACGGTATTGTTCTATATGCAGATCGATGGACAGCCGGTAGACACGGCAGCCTGGCACCAGGAATCGCCTTATCTCCCCGTACTCAAAAAGCAGGTAGGCGGGCAATGGCAGCAGGTAGGCTGGGAGGTCCTGGAAGCGGTCTTCAACCCGGAGCTCCGGGTATTTGCCCGTTCGGCCTCTGATTCCAAAGGCCCGTCCATGTCCCTGATCTCGGCCCTGCAGATCCTGGAAGACCAGTCCCTATCTCCGGCATACAACCTGAAACTGCTTATGGATTTCCAGGAGGAACTGAGTTCCCCTACCCTGCCACCCCTGGTCAGGGCCCGGCCGGCACTTTTTTCGGCAGACCGGATGATTATCATGGACGGTACCCGCCACCTGTCTAACCTTCCTACCCTGGCTTATGGGGGGAGGGGGATCGCAGACCTGACCCTCACAGTCTATGGGGCTACCCGTAACCTGCATAGCGGGCAGTATGGAAATTTTGCCCCAAACCCGGTATTCAAGTTGGCCAGGTTGTTGGGCGGGATGAAGGACGAATACGGCCGTGTGACCATCCCCGGCTTTTATGAGGGGGTGCAGATCACCGAAACTGACCGGCAGGCATTTGCCCTGGTGCCGGAGGATAAGGCGGCCATTGAAAAAAGCCTGGGTATTGCCGAAGCCGAAAGGGTAGGGGAATCTTACCAGGAAGCCATGCAATACCCATCCCTGAATGTGAGGGGGCTGCGGGCGGCCTGGGTAGGCGATGAGGTGCGTACCATTATCCCCTCTGAAGCCATCGCGGAGATGGATATCCGCCTGGTGCCCGAAACCGATGGTATGCGACAGGTACAACTGGTTCGACAATATATCGAAACCATGGGATTCCATATCACAGACACGCTTCCCACGGAGGATGAAAGGGCTGAATACCCCAACCTGTTGCGGTTCCGTTACGAACTGGGCTCATTGCCCTTCCGCTCCGATATGCATTCAGACCTGGGGAGGTGGCTCCGCACCTCCCTGGAGCGCGTTTTTGGGGACCGGTATGTCGAACTCCGAATGAATGGGGGGTCGCAGCCCATCGCGCCTTTTATTACCACCCTGGGCATCCCTGCGGTGTCTGTGCGTATCCCCAACCCCGACAACAATATCCACGCCCCCAATGAAAACCTGCGTATGGGGAATTTCCTGGAAGGCATACAGGGCTGCTTGTCGATACTAACCCAACCCCTGGAAGAATGAGGTTGCTTCCCCGTATAACCGTATTGGAAGAAACCAGGCTGGTCTGGATGCGAAGGAAGATGTCCTTTGCCAGGGACGAAACAGCGGCGCTCTGGAGGGCATTCATGCCCAGGCGGGGGGAAATTGTAAACCCTGCGTCTTCCGATTGGTACTCCGTCCAGGTCTATGGCAGCGATTTTGATTTCGGGCCCCAATCGGTATTTGAAAAATGGGCGCTGCAACCCGTGCATGATTTCGCGCAGGTGCCCGGGGGCATGGAACCCTTCCTCCTCAAAGGCGGACGCTATGCGGTTTTTGCGTATAAAGGCCGGGGCGGAGACCCCGCGGTATTTAAGTATATTTTTACGGAATGGTTGCCGGCTTCGGGCTTCTCCCTGGACGACCGTCCCCATTTTGAGGTGCTAGGCAAGGCTTACAAAAACCAGGACCCCGCTTCCGAAGAGGAAATTTGGATTCCGATCCGGCAAGGAAAAGGGATCCCCGGGGAACACTGAAATTTTTACGGGAAGATTGCTGATTGGAATGTGTGCTGACAAGTGAAATTTAGTACATTTAACCCACTCTAACAGAACCTCCGCCCAGGGGTATATCCTTGCCTGGAGACGGAAAGCATAATCTCGCAAATCACAACTTATGAAGTACTACCAAAACAGGCTACTGGGAATTGTCCTATTAATGGTACCCTTCCTGAACCAAGCGCAGGAAACCAAAGACAGCCTGAAACCGATCCCAGAACCAAAAACATTTGTTACCAGCCACCAGCTTTCCGTCGGGGGTAAATCCATCAACTACAAGGCCACGGCTGCCGAGACCTATCTCAGGAATGACGAAGGCGAGCCTGTGGCTTCTTTCTGGTCTGTCGCCTATACGGTCGATGGGGGCGAACCGTCTAAACGCCCGGTGACTTTTGTCTTTAACGGCGGCCCGGGTTCGGCCTCCGTCTGGCTGCACCTGGGCCTGCTGGGCCCCCAAAGGGTCCGCGTTCCCTCAGAGGCCGACAAAGACGATGGTGCCGCACCGTACCTACTGGAAAAAAATGGCAACAGCCTGCTGGACATTACGGACCTGGTCTTTATTGACCCTATTGGTACCGGCTATAGCCGTGTCATTGGAAAAGGAAAAGAGAAAGACTACTGGGGGCTCATGGAGGATGCAAGCTCTGTCGCCCAGTTTATGCGGAGCTGGGTTACGGACCATAACCGCTGGTTTTCACCAAAGTATATCGTCGGGGAGAGTTTTGGTACCACCCGTGCCGCCGCAGTGGCCAATACCCTGGAAGAATCCGGTCAGGATATGGCCCTCAACGGCCTCATCCTGATTTCCCAGGCGCTAGACTATGCCGGTTCTACCTCGGCACATAACAACATTACCTCCTACCTTACCTACCTGCCCAGCATGGCCGCCACTGCCTGGTACCATAAGAAAGCCGGGCAAGGGAAGTCACTGGAGGCTTTTGTTCAGGAATGCCGGGACTTTACCTACAGCCAGTACGCCCAGGCGCTGTATAAAGGCAGTTGGTTGAGCGATTCGGAAAAGGAGGAAATTGCCGGGAAGCTATCCTATTTTATCGGCTTGCCGTCAGAATATATCCTAAGGGCCAATCTCAGGGTGCTGGTGCCCCGTTTCCAAAAACAATTGCTGGCGGACCGGGGCCTGGCCATCGGCAGGCTGGACGGGAGGTTTATGGGGGATGAAGCGGACGATACCGCAGACCACCCCCATTTGGGCGATCCGGCTTCCTACCAGATCAGCTCTGCCTATACCGCTGCCCTGAACCATTATTTTGCGAACAGCCTGAAGGTTCAAATGGACCGGCCCTACCTCACTTCCAATGGCCGGCTTGACAAGGTTTGGCGTTGGAGGCCTGTACCTGACGGGCGGTATTGGGAGCCTTCCTACGTGAACACCGCGCCAATGCTGGGTGAAACCATGCGGAGGAATACAGACATGAAAGTCATGGTGGCCAGCGGTTATTACGACCTTATCTGCCCTTTTTTCGATACGGAGTACACCATGGCCCGCAATGGGATTGTCAAAGAACGGGTACGCCTAACCTATTATGAGGCCGGGCATATGATGTACACGCACGAGCCTGACTTCCTGAAACTGTGCCAGGATATCCGGCAATTCCTGCAATAAGGATGGCCAGCAATACCTGAATTGCAAGGTCTATCCCCCGGGTACGACCAAGGACGTTGGATCTATGATCGCATAAACTTCCAGGGGATGAATTCTAAAATCATCATGGGCCTGAGTGCCCTGGTCATGGGATTGACCGGTATTGTGTTAACTTTTTTTCCGGAGCATGTTGCCGGGGGGCTCGCACTGGGAACGGACAGGACACCGGCCCTGCTCATACAAGCTATGGGAGGGCTTTATTTTGGCTTTGGGATGCTCAATTGGATGTCCAGGGCATCGCTGATTGGCGGTATCTACAACCGACCGGTGGCCATCGCGAATTTCAGTCACTTTTTCGTATCGGGGATCGCCCTGATCAAAGGGGTTACAGCTACTTCCCCGCTGCCAGGGTTGGTGTGGGGTGCCGCCTTGGTCTACCTGGCCTTTTCGGTACTCTTTGGCGGTATCCTCTTCAGGGACCCCCTTGGCCAGGATAGGGCCACATAGGCAAAAAGCACAAAGTTTTTGATTCCTGCCACCCCCTGTGGCCTACCCGCCTACGCGTTCGCCAAGGGTATCCCACCAGAATTTTTTTAGCAGTAATATGCTGATGGCCAGGACTCCCAGGGTGATAAACACAGGGGCTCCCTTCCTGAAAACCAGGTAGATGGGCAGAATGACCAGGCAGGTTTGGGCAGTAATCCCTATGAGCACATTGAACATGTCTCTCCCGAAATGTGCATTGGGCTTGATCGAAGGGTCCTCTTTTGCCAATTCCTGATAAACAGGCTTCCAATAACCCCAGGGCCGCACGTTCCGGTAAAATTCCTTTAAAACTTCGATTTCCGTGGGCGGCCTGGAATAGGTGCCCAGGATGCAACCCAGGAAGGAGCTCAGCAGCAATACCGGGAAATAATACAGGTCCAGGGTATCCGGCAGCAGCAGGGGTAGGACCAGGGCCGGGACCATGCCTGCCAGCATGCCCCAGTAAAAACCGGTGCCGTTAAAACGCCACCAATGCCATTTAAGCACGTTAGCCATAACATAACTGCCGAAGAGGGCAGATACCAGCCACTGCAAAACGGAATTTACATTTTCGACGAAGAAGCCCAGGCCGATGCCCAGGGCCACTACCAGCAGGCCCGAACCGTAGGTCATGAATTTCACGGTTTTGCGTTTCACCCGGGTCGGATTCAGGTTGAGGTAGATATCGTTGATCAGATAGGCCTGGGCCGCATTCAACGTACCGGCGAAGGTGCTCATGAAGGCTGCCAGTAACCCGGCCACGAGGAGCCCCATCAGGCCTGTAGGGGCAAATTCACGGATGGCGGATGGCAGGATCAGTTCAAAATCAATGGTACCGGCAGCGGTCATCAGGTCGATTTTGTCATAGTATACCAGGGCCAGCGCAGCAAAACCGGCGATCATCAGGTATCGTACGGGCATGAGCACCACGGATACAAACCCACTCATTTTGGAAGCCTCCTCCGGGGAGCGGGTCGACAGGATTTTTTGCATATCGTAGTTGGGTGCAGGCCCGGCAAGGCTTACCAAAATGCCCTTGAACACCATCATCATGAAAAAGATGGTAAAGAGCCCAAAACCATCCTCGCGTATCTTATCATTCACCTGTGGGATAATGCCCGACCAGTCAAGGTCCAATTCCCATCCAAAAAACGGGCTCGTCCAACCCTCGGGGACGTGCAGGGGGGCCTCACCCACCGCCACATAGCCCAAATACCCGATAAGGAGGGCAGAGAGGGTCATGATCGCAAATTGAAGGATGTCAGCCCATACGATGCCCGACATCCCTCCGAGCAGGGCATAAAAGGCGGCAAACAGCGTAAAGACAATCCCGTAAAAGTGGGGGACATATTGCGGGTATACCTGAAACGGGACATAGGCACTTACCATTTCCCAGGGGATAAAGATCTCCACGAACTTCCCAATACCTATGAAACCATAGGCCAGGAACCCCAGGCAACTCAATAATGCAAAGGCCACCACAATATTATGGGCCCTCCGGGCACCGGCCTTGTATCCAAATCGCGTACGGATCCATTCAGCACCTGTGGTAACGTTGGAACGCCTCAGCCATTTGGAAAGGTACACCATCGCAAAAACCTGGTTAAAAATGGGCCAAAGCCAGGGGATCCAGGCACTTTTGAGACCATAGACAAAAAGGAGGGTGACCAGCCAGATGGTCCCCGAGATATCAAACATGCCCGAGGCGTTGGACAAACCCAGTTTGTACCAGGAAATAGCCTTGCCCCCGAGCAGGTAGTTGCCGGTACTTTTCTGGGCCGTTTTCCGCATACGGATCCCAATGAACACCGTAATGAGCAGGTAGCCCAGAATAAGGAGGATGTCGAGGGTTTTCAGCATGGGGTCAGTTCATGTTTCGGGATTCCGGTATTTGATGCCCTATAGTTTCTGTATACGCTTTTACAAATCGAATAAACCTGGCAGCCAAAGGCTTAACTGTGGGAAATAGGTGACCAGGAAGAGGGCAAACACCATGGCGATAAAAAGGGGGATCAACGGGCGGACCACCTTTTCGATGGTCGTCCGGGCGATACCCACCCCCACAAAAAGCACGGAACCCACAGGGGGGGTGCATAGGCCAATACACAGGTTGAGGATCATGATAATCCCAAAATGTACGGGGTCGAGCCCCAATTTCGTAATCACGGGCAGGAAGATAGGCGTAAAAATAAGAACTGCCGGGGTCATGTCCATAAAGATGCCCACACAGAGCAACAGCAGGTTGATCACCAACAGGATCACGATCTTGTTGTCGCTCAGCGACAATAAGGCCGAGCTTATATCCTGGGGGATGCTTTCAAAGGAAAGTGCCCATGACATGGCCATGGAAGTACCGATCAGCAGCATGACAACAGCCGTGGTGGCGGAGGAATCCAAAAGTATTTTCGGGAGGCTGCCCAGGTTGATCTCTCTGTAGATGAATCCGAGGACAAGGCTGTACAGTACCGCGATGGCCGAGGCCTCGGTGGCCGTAAAAATGCCGCTGACAATACCGCCGATCACCACCACCAGCATAAAAAGGCTGGGGACGGCCGAAACAAACGTTCTTAGGACCACTTTCAGGCGCGTGGGTTTCCCGATCCCGTAGCCTTTGCGTTTGGCCCAGAGGGCGGCGACCACCATCAGGAAGAAACCAGTGAGGATCCCCGGGATATACCCGGCCACAAAAAGGGCAGCGATAGAAGCCCCTCCGCTGGCCAGCGAATAAACGATCAGGATATTGCTGGGAGGGATGACCAGGCCGGTGGTGGCGGAAGTGATATTCACCGCCGCCCCAAATTCCCTCGAATAGCCCTCCTTTTCCATTTCGGGCCCCAGAATACTTCCCATGGCCGATGCTGAGGCCAGGGCCGAACCCGCGATGGCCCCCATCAGCATGGCCGAAATAATGTTGATCAGGGCCAACCCCCCGGGTAACGCGCCCACCAGTGATTTCGCGAAGGCGATCAACCGGTCCGCAATACCGCCTTTGTTCATCAATTCACCCGAGAGGATGAAAAACGGGATGGCCAGCAAGGCGAAACTATCCAAGCCGGTGCCGATACGCTGTGCCACCGTGGTCATAGCCGGCAGGGCGGGGATGCTTACCAGCATGGTAAGAAGGGCCGAGACGGCTATACTCCAGGCTACGGGGGTGCCGATGGCCAGGAGGCCAATGAAACTTAGGACGAGCACCAATACGGGGAGATATTCCATAATCCTATTCTTGAAGCATGTCAGAAAGTTTATAATAGATGATCAGGCCCCCACTCAAGGGGATGATCGCGTAGACCAGGGCCAGGGGGACCCTCAGGGCCGGGGAATACTGGTTGAGTACATAGGTTATATATACAAGGCGCGCCCCGCCCACGACCATGGCAGACAGGCAAAAAAGGACAATACAGATCCGCACGAGGAACCGCATCTTTTTCCGGGCCTTTTGCGGCAGGCGGGATGGAATGATATCTATCGCCACATGTCCGTTTTTGCCCGACACATACGCAGCTCCCAGGATACCTATCCAGATCATAAGATAGCGCGACAGTTCATCGGTAAAGGAACTGGGTGCCCCCAGGAAATAGCGGCTGAATACCTGCCAGAGCACATTCATTGCCATGACGCCCATAATGAGCGCCAGCAGGTTGCCCAGGATCCGGTCTATGGTCTTTCGTGCCTTCATTATCGGGTATTTTGTATTTGCCGGATCAGTGAAAAGAGCTCAGGATCCTCTTTGTAGGTGTCCAAAACGGTCTTCACTTTCTCCGCAAACAAGGTTTTCTCCGGCTTGATAATGGTAACCCCAGCCTCCTGGACCGCTGCCAGGGCTTCCTCTTCAGATGCCATCCAGAGCACCCGTTGGAACGCCACGGATTGTGTTACCGCTTTCCTGAGCCAGCCCTTTTCCTCCTCAGAGAGCCGGTCCCAAAAATGGGTGGAAGCCAGCAATACATCGGGCAGCACGGTATGCTCATCCAGGGTATAGTATTTGCACACTTCGTAATGCCTGGAAAGGTAGAAACTGGGAGGATTGTTTTCTGCCCCGTCTACCACCCCCTGTTGCAGGGAGGTATAGAGCTCCCCCCAGGAAATAGGGGTGGGGGAGCCTCCGAGTTGTTCCACCATATCCACCGCCGTTGCGCTTTCCATAACCCGTATTTTCAATCCCGTAAGGTCATCGGGTTGGTGGATGGGGGTTTGTTTGGTATAAAAGCTCCGGCTCCCGGCATCGTAATAGGCCAGGCCCTTCAACCAGTATTTTTTTCCGTCATCCAGGAGTTGCTGCCCGATGGGGCCATCGAGTACCTCAAAGGAATGTTGCCGGTCGCGGAACAGGAAGGGTAGCCCCAGTACTTTCATCTTAGGGGCAAAGTTTTCGAGGACCCCCACAGAAACCTTGGTCATATCCAGACTGCCAATCTGCAATAACTCCAGGCACTCCCTCTCGGTACCCAGTTGTTGGCTGGGATAAATTTTCAGGACCATCTGGCCCCCTGAGAGTTGTGCCAGGTCTTTCCCCATTTTTACCATGGCCTTGTGTACAGAGTGGTTGACATCCAGGCCATGCCCCAATTTGATGACCCTTTTGCCACTTTTTTCGGAACAGCCCAACGCCAATATCAGGGCAAGGGTAAGTATGCAATATCCGATTCGGTTCTTCACAGGTAGGGATATGGTTGTTTTCAGTTTTGCGGCGGCCTGGCCACTTCTTTATTTTGATCTGCCCCGGTGCAATGCACAGAGGGGTGGCCCCTGGCCAATACCCCTTTTAGCGGGAGGCAAAAAACTTCCTAAATCTAACAGAAAATTTCTAGAATACAGTACCTGCCCTGAATTCAGTTGCCGGGAGTAGTATCCCGGCGCTGGGCTTCTTTTGTCTCAAGTCGCTTGAAAATCGTGTGGTAGGTATACTGGTCCCCGGAGTTCAACCGGCTTAATTCACTCCATTCCAGGGGGGTGGCTACCCCGGCGTTGTGGTTGGGCCTGAGCGAATAGGGGCAGACCCCCGTTTGGGCGTAGGCATTGCGCAGGAGGTCCAGAAAGATTTTATTACCCCTTTTCTTTTTCCGAATTTCCAAAGTGAAGAGGTCCGGGTGTTTTTCCACCAGTACTTCGGCCCACGCCCTTATCCGGGCCCGTACCTCGTCAAAGGGTCGTTCGGGGCATATGGGATAATACAGGTGTACCCCCTTTTTTCCCGTGGTCATCAACCGGGCATCTATGTCCTTCCCTGCAAGCATTTCCCTGACCAGCAAGGCACCACGTTTCAAGGTATCAAAGTCGCCGTTGGAGGGGTCCAGGTCAAAAATAACTTTGTCGGGATATTCCAGGGCCCCCTTGCGGCTCAACCAGGTGTGGAAGGTGACAACCGACAGGTTAACCAGGTATAGCAGGCTTTTTTTATGGTTTACCAGAATTTCCACGGCACTTCCTGCCTTGGTTTTTACCGGGATACGATCTATGAAATCGGGAAAGTAATCCTGGGCGTGTTTCTGGAAAAATCCGGGGTGGTCAATGCCTTTTGGGAAGCGTTGGAGGCTTACCGGGCGGTCTTTGAGGTAGGGTAGCATATAGATTGCAATGCGGTCGTAATACCGGGCCAGGCCGCCTTTGGTGATGCGTGCCCCCGGAAAAACCAGGGCATCGGGATGGGTGATTTCTATGCCTTCAATTTTCATTTCCCGGTATGCTTTACAATCCTTTCCCAGGGTGGCTACAGAGAAACCAAGTGGCTCCTGCAGGAAGGTTGGCGGTACTCGTATCGGCTCCCTAAGCTACAACATAAAAGGTTGGATAGCGCAGGTATTTTAATAGGCCTTCATAAAATCTTCCCCCAGGACTTTGGCGAGGTAGCCTAAAAGTACCTCGGCGTGCTTTGGGTTGAATACCATGGGGGGCTTTATCTTGAGTACGTTGTGGTCCGGTCCGTCAGTACTCATCAGGATACCATAGGCTTTCATACGGTTGGCCAGGTAGCTGGCATGCCTGCCCAGGGGTTGCAGGGAGTCGTTGACCAGTTCAATACCCAGGAAAAGGCCCTGCCCGCGTACATCCCCGATAATGGGGTGTGTTTTGGACAATTCTTTCAATCCTTTTTTAAGGTAGTCTCCGGTTTTCAGGGCATTTTCCTGTAGCTTTTCACGTTTTACCGTCTGCAATACCGCTGTCCCGATGGCACAGGAAACTGGGTTACCCCCGAAGGTATTGAAATACTCCATCCCATTGGCAAACTTTTCGGCTACCTCCTTTGTGCAGGCTACGGCTGCCAGCGGGTGGCCGTTACCCAGGGGTTTCCCGATGGTCACGATATCAGGCACCACCCCGTGCAACTGGAAACCCCAAAAGGCCTTGCCCACCCGGCCACAACCCACCTGTACCTCGTCGGCTATGCAGAGACCGCCTGCGGCCCGCACATGGGCATAGGCCTGGGGGAGAAAACCCTCGGGCAATTCAATCTGGCCGCCACAGCTGATGATGGACTCTACGATCAGGCCCCCGACACCCCTGCCTTTTTTATGGATACGCCCTAGCTGATTCTGTACTTCACCGGCGTATTTGGGCCCCGCATTCCTGCCCCGGTATTTGCCCCGGAAGGCATCGGGTAGCGGGAAGATATGGGTGTGCTCCGGGGCGCCCTGCCCCCCTTTGCCGTCAAATTTGTAGGAGCTGATGTCTACACACATAGTGGTGTTGCCGTGGTAGCCCACTTCCGAGGCGATGAAGTCGCGTTGCCCGGTAGCGGCCTTCACCATTCGAATGGCCAGTTCATTGGCTTCACTGCCCGAATTCACAAAGTGGAGGACCGAGAGTTCGGGGGGAAGGGTTTGCAGCAATGCTTCTGCCAACTGGCGGATATTGTCGTGCAGGTAGCGGGTATTGGTATTTAAGACCGCCATTTGCCGCTGCCCGGCCAGGACCACGGCCGGGTGTTCATGGCCAACATGGGCCACGTTGTTCACCGTATCCAGGTATTTACGGCCGTTTTCGTCTATCAGGTAAGCCCCCGACCCCCGTACGATTTTTATGGGGGTCTTGTATTGCAGGCTCAGGCTTTTGCCCAGGTGCTCCTTCCTGAAAGACAGCAGGTTTTCATTGTCCTGGGGGGTGTTGGGGTGTAGGGCGGGCAGTTTAAATAAAAGGTTAGGGTCCGGGCAGATGCCTTTCCATACCCTTGCCTGGCTGTGGTACGCCACTCCTGGGTAATCAGCCTGATAATCAAAAAGGGATAACATCAACTGGAAGTGCAGGTGCGGCGCCCAGTTCCCGTTTTCGGGATAATTGCCCAGTTGTCCTACGCAATCCCCGGCTTTCAAAAAATCTCCCGGGCGATGTGCCGTGGCACTGGACACGGATAAGTGCCCGTACAGGCTGAAAAACGTGAGCGACCCTTCCCGGTGTTTCAATACGACCAGGCCACCGTATTCCTTATCCCCCGCGTCGTTGACCGCTATGACCACCTCTCCGTCCAACATGGTATGCACGGGGGTGCTTTGTGGGAGCCAGAAATCGACCCCCAGGTGGATGGTCCGGCTTTCGGGTCCGTTGTTGCCTGTTTTCCCGTATTCCCCGGAGGTGTAAAGCGGGCGTGCTTCCAGGTAGCCGCCTGCCGGGATTTTGTGGGGATGCTGCTTTTGAAGGGCCTCGATCCTGAACTGGAAGAGGTCGAGGTTGTTGAACTCCTGTTCATGTCCCGCAAAAAGGCTACCCACGCTCAGGTCCAGGGGGAAGGTATCCGTACGCGCGATTGTGGGAAATACCTGTGCCAGGGAAAAGGAATGGCCCTTGGCCCAGGCCTCAAAAGCGCTTGCGTCCGGATGCGGATCATAGCCACAGGCGTGGCGGAAGGCGAAACGGGCAAAATCTGGGTGAACATCCCGCCATTTTCGGAGGACCTCCCAGGCCGGTTGTTCGCTTACCAGCAAATAGGTATTGCCGGGCTCGGCCTCCCGGTTGATGGCCGACTTGCTCACCGAGATGACCAGGCGCATGGCGATGGCCGGATATAAGTGGTCTAACTCTCTTTCCTCCAGGGGAAAGGCGGCATGGTACCCTTTGATTACCGGTAAAGCGGCCTGAAGTGGATCGGGCTGCCCCATGACGGCATAGGCGCAGGCCACGGCCAGGTCATTGATCACCTGGGTATACAGGGCATCGCCGTAATCGATCACTGCATTGACTTTCGGACGGACCAAATCATCGCTCACCAGGATGTTATGGTCATTGGCATCGTTGTGGACCACGGCCCTGCGCAACCGGGAATAGGCCGGTTGCAGGGAGGCAAATTGCTGTTGGTAGTGGCTGATGAGTTCCTTCCTATCGTCCTCGAAAAGGTGTAGGTATTCACGGGTCCACAACCCTTGTGCGATATCCCATGGGAATTCCCGTTCCGCCCTGGGGTGTGTAAAGCCCTGCAGCGCTTTGGTAAGTTTGCCGCATTGTACCCCCAGGTCGTGCCTCAGGGCATCCAGCTGGGGGTTTACCCGGTGCCAGGGCCTGCCCGGGATCCAGCTTACCAACCTAAGGTAACGAAGCCTGCCATGGGCATCGGTATGGGGCAGCAACTCTGGCCCTTTTAAAGAAGGAATGTTTCTGGGAATATTGAGATCTTTGCCATGCCTTCCTGCATAGGCGATTATTTTCTGCTGAAACTCCAGATAGTCCACATCGGCACCCGGACGGGAAATTTTGAGGATATAGGCTTCGTTTTCAGAAACGGTGATCTTATAATTAATGTCGATTTCCCCGGGTAGGGGGCTGGCCGCCCCCGCCACTCCAAATACATCGGCAGCCAGCTGTGCAGCCTCGGACACCGGCAGCCTCAGATTCTCATAGTCTACGCGCATACGCCTGGAAGGTTAAAAGGTTACTCCATCGGGCAGCAATTTGCCCTTTAGACCGGACCAAGATACCGATAAATTACGAGTGGAAATGGTGCCCTGCATTTTTGGGATCGGGCTGTTTTTGTATTTTGCGCGGTATGAAAGTAACTGTATTCAGCACACACAAATTTGACAGGCCCTCCCTGGAAGACGCCAACCAGGGGCGGCATGCCATGAATTACCTGGAGGTCCGCCTTACCGAAGATACCGTTGCCCTGGCCAAGGGCTCGGGGGCCATCGCCCTTTTTACCATGGATGATGCTTCGGCACCCGTATTGGAAGCCTTGCATTCTTTTGGGGTAAAATACATCGCGCTCAGGTCAGCCGGGTTCAACCACGTAGATTTAAAAAAGGCGAAAGCGCTTGGCATAAAAGTCGCCAGGGTACCGGCGTATTCCCCCTATGCCGTGGCCGAGCATACCATGGCCCTGATCCTGGCCCTGAACCGCAAGATACACCGGGCCCATAACCGGGTACGCGAGATGAACTTTTCGTTGAACGGGCTTACCGGATTTGACCTCCACGGAAAAACAGCCGGGGTGGTCGGCAGCGGGAAGATAGGTGCTATCCTCATTAAGATCCTGCACGGTTTCGGCTGTGATATCCTGGCTTATGACCGCTACGAAGACCCGGAACTGGTACAGAAGTACGGGGTGCGATTTACCGATTGCGACACGGTTTTTACCCATTCCGATATCGTCAGCCTGCATGTCCCCCTCACCCCGGACACCCGCCACATGATTGACGCGGGTATGATCGGCAGGATGAAGAAAGGCGCCATGCTGATCAACACCAGCCGGGGAGGCCTGGTAGATACCAAAGCGGTGATTGAAGGACTTAAAACGGGGCAGATTGGCTACTTTGGAATGGATGTATATGAAGAGGAAGACGGGCTCTTTTTTGAAGACCATTCGGATACGATTGTGCAAGACGATATCATAAGCCGCCTGATGACGTTCAACAACGTGCTGATTACCAGCCACCAGGCATTTTTAACCCATACCGCCCTGAAAAATATCGCCGAAACCACCCTATACAACCTGGACTGTTTTGAAACGGGGAAGGTTTCCGGGAACGAGGTGTTGGTGGAATAAATGCAACGGCCGGCCTGCGGGTCGGCCCGGCCAGGCCGGAGTTCGACTGGGGCAGTATTAGGGGCTGCGGCACGATGGTGGAATTGGATAGGTTCGCACCAGTTGCCCCTTTAGGCAGCCCGACGCGGATTTTGGATTTACAACCCGGGGGAGCTCCCCCGGGTCTCATGATGATATACCAGGGGTTAACCGTTATATGCCTTGAAAATGGTAGCGGCAATATGGCCTCCAAACCCAAAGGTGTTGTTCAGGGCATAGGTGACCGTTCTTTTTTGTGCCTGTTGCAGCGTTAAATTAAACTTCCCTGCAAATTCAGGCTCCACCTCGGTGGTGTTGATCGTTGGCGGTATCAGGCTTTCTTCTATGGATTTGATGCTAACGATAGCTTCAATAGCCCCTGCGGCCCCCAACAAGTGACCGGTCATGGATTTCGTCGCGCTGATGTTCAGGTCGTCCCGATCCCCGAACACCCGCTCGATGGCCTTAAGCTCACTTTCGTCCCCCATGGGGGTCGACGTGGCGTGCGCATTCACATAATCGATTTTTTCGGATGTGATCCCCGCATCATCCAGGGCCTCCAGCATCCCTAAATAGGCTCCTTCGCCTTCAGGATGGGTACCTGTTAAGTGGTAGGCATCAGCGGCCATTCCCGTTCCGACAATTTCGGCGATGATATGGGCCTTTCGTTTCAGGGCAGACTCCAGGCTTTCCAACACCAATGCCCCGGCCCCTTCTCCCATGACAAAACCATCGCGTTTTACATCGAAGGGCCTTGAGGCCGCTTGTGGGTCTTCATTGTGGGTAGAAAGCGCCCTGGAGGCGTTAAACCCGCCGACGCCACTTTCGTTGATCGGGGCCTCGGAACCGCCCGTGATTATGATGTCTGCCTTTCCTAAACGGATGTAGTTGCAGGCGTCTATGATCGCATTGTTGGAGGAGGCACAGGCCGAAATAGTCGAAAAGTTCAATCCCCTCAAGCCATGGCGGATAGAGATTATCCCGGAAGGGATGTCCGCGATTATTTTGGGGATAAAATAGGGGTTGAACCTCGGCTTCCGGGCTCCCTGTACAAATTCTTCCACCTGTTCCTGGAAGGTCAGGATCCCCCCGTTGCCGGAACCCCAAATAACCCCTATCCTGTTGCGATTCAGCTGGTCAAAATCTAGGCCGGCATTGGCGATGGCCTCATCCGAGGCGGCAACCGCATATTGGGTAAACAGGTCGTACTTCCGTGCATCCCGACGCTCAAAATAGTCATTGGGCTCAAAATCCTTTACCTCGGCCGCAAATTTCGTTTTAAAGTAGGTCGTATCAAACTTGGTGATGGGCCCAACCCCACTTTTTCCGGCAACCAGGTTTTTCCAGAATTAGTCTACTGAATTTCCAAGGGGGCTGATGGCTCCCATTCCCGTAATCACGACTCTTTTTAAATCTTTCGTCATATTTTCCGTATTGATCTATAAATATTTCCTTCGGTATCAGGGCTTAGTCGCCATAAGTATAGTCCAAACAACAACACCGGCAAAAATTTTTGGTGTTGATTACTGCGCGATACACCCATTCCAACGCAATTCCCTGCCTGTATAGATCTTTTAGGCAGGGTTGTAGCGTATTTTTTTTATTTTGGGAATACAGCTTCTTTCCCCTGACAATCCCGGGCAAAAGTACCCTGTATTCGCGTTGAATCTACTATTTGTTCTTATTTTTGTCTTAGGCGGAGGTTAATTCCTGCCTGCCATTACCCCGCCGTCTACATCCCATACGGCCCCTGTAACCCAGGAGGCGCGCTCCGACAACAGGAATACTACCGTATCGGCAATGTCCTGGGCCGTCCCATTTTTGCCGAGGGGATGAAAGTTATGGAAGCCTTCAAGTGCTTGCTCGGCTTCTTCTTCCCCACCAAAAACACTATGGTAAACAGGGGTGTTCACCACCGCCGGCGAGACCGCATTCACCCGGATACCAACGTCTGCCAACTCCATAGCCAGGTGTTGGGTGAGGGAATGCAGACCGGCCTTTTGCATGGAATATGCAGAAGAAGGTGTGGCCTTTACCGCCTGCCTGGCCCACATGGACCCGATATTTACGATAGCACCACCATTGGTATCCTTCATTTTCCTTGCCGCGGATTGCGTGATAAAAAAGAAACCGCGGTTGAGGTCCAGGTATTGGTCATAATCTTCCGGGCTGTGGTCCAGGAATGCTTTAGGGGCGAAAATCCCCGAGGCATTAACCAGATAATCCAGGCCGGGCAAGGCTGCGATGCTGGCAAGCAGTGCTTCTACATCCCCCTGTTTTGTGATATCGACCCGATGTTTAACCAGGTTGGGGGCATTCCCGATTTTTTGGGGATTTCTGCCGGCTATATGTACCAGTGCACCGTTATCCAGGAGGGTCCTGGCCGTTGCGTATCCAATTCCACTGGTACCCCCGATAATCAGTGCGGTCTTGTCCTTAAATTCCTTCATAGGTTCATTTATAAGTTCTGATTAATAATCATTCGGTTTTTGGTTCAGCACGCCATAAAAATACAGACAAGTCTGTTTTTATATGCGCGTGGCTTTTAATGAATGCCTACCGTATAGAGCCGGGCTTTGTTTCCTTCGGCTTCCTTGCGTTATAGGGCTATCAGTCATCTTAGCGCCATTTTCCTTACTTTCCGGTGCGGAAAATGTGGTTTCTGGGTTACAGGTACCCTAGCCAAGGGCTTAAAAGACGGTACTTCTTGGCCGTTTATTGTTTTTTGCAAATAGCTGTCTAATGGGATACAACATTGCCTTTTTGGGTTACAGAACCCTCAACCCTACTCAGGGGATCTGTGGCAAGGGCGGACCAGGTGTACAAAACTTTGCCTAAAATGGGAGGATTTTAATTCACACTCCCATTTGCATGTATTATTTTCCGAAACTTGAGTAAATTTCCGTGGGACGATCATAAAAAGTATCGTAGCGGCTCAGGCACTGAAACCTCCACAGGTGAAAAGAATTGTATTTATTGTTCCTGAAAATGTACACCTGCTCGACCTCTCGGGTCCAGCCCAGGTATTCTATGAAGCCAATCAAATGGGTGCGGATTATAGTTTGGTGTACGCCGCGGTAGACAGGACACCCCAGATTACCAGCAGCGCCGGCATAGCCTTTGGGTCGCTTCAATGTTCATGGGAGTTGGCGCTCACCACCGAAGATTTGGTGGTGATACCCGGGGCGGATATGAAGGCATTGCAGGCATATGAATGGAAGAACAGTGCGCCCTTTTTAGATTGGTTGCTTACCCAACACAAGAAAGGGGTCGAAATTTGTTCTGTATGTACAGGTGCTTATTTTTTAGGATTATGCGGATTATTAAATGGGCGGAAATACACCACACATTGGAAGTATCATGGTATTTTCAACGATAGGTTCCCTTATGGTTCATTAGTCAGGGAGCGGTTTTTTGTCACGCATTCCAACATCCTGAGTAGTGCGGGTATTTCTTCAGGTATTGACCTGGCCCTTCATGTATTGGAGAAGCACTATAGCAGCCGGCTCGCGGCAGCTGTGGCCCGTGAATGCGTGCTCTATTTAAGACGGGGGGCTTCGGACCCGCAACTAAGTGTATTTATGGACTACCGGAACCATATGGATGATCGGATTCACACCGTCCAAACCTGTATCGCAGAGAATTTAGACCAAAAACTACACCTGCAGCAACTGGCTGAAATGGCCCACACCAGTCCCCGGAATTTGACCCGGCAATTTAAAAAGGTAACCGGGATAACCATTGGGCACTATGTGGAAAAATTGCGGGTTGAAAAGGCCTATCAGTTACTGGGGAACCAACATCCATTGACGTACGTGACCCACCAATGCGGGCTGAAAAGTGAAAACCACCTGCGGAGGCTCCTGAAAAAACACCTGGACCTTCTTCCCTCCGAAATATTGTCCCGATAGGATGGGTGGAAGTCCTTTTCCAAGTTAAGTGACAGAAGCATCTTTGTATGCTAAATGATTATCCTATGGTACGAAGCGACTTTCTACTTTTTTGTTGGCTGGTGTTTAGCCATTGGGCGGCTTATCCTTTTTTCATCATCGCCCGGCCAATCCATGAACTTCCACCTATGAAGACCGACACTCTAACGCTCATGGACCAGATGAGCAAAAGTAAGAAACCCGTGGTGGCCGTGTACCTCCACGATGGAATTGAAATCCTGGATGTTGCCGCCCCCCTTGAAATATTTACGGTGGCAGGGATGGAGGTTTTTACGGTGGGCTTAGGCAGGAACCTGATACGAAGCCAGGGCGTATTGCCTATAAAACCCGAGTATACACTTGACAATTGTCCCAAGGCAGACATTGTGGTTTTTGTGGGAGGGAATGGAGCGAACGCTGCCCGAAATCCGGAAGTACAACGTTGGATCCGGAAAATTGCCGCAAGCACTCCGCAGTTTTTCACCGTATGTACGGGGGCATTTTTCCTCGCCGAAGCCGGTCAGTTGCGTGGCAAAACAGTGACGACATTTCATGAATCGATCCCGTCCTTGCAGAAGCTGTCGGGAGATACCGTAGTGTTGAAAAATACCCGCTTCGTGGATGACGGAAATGTGATTACCACCGCTGGGGTTAGTGCGGGGATTGATGGTTCACTTTA
>MRWG01000611.1_pt1 | contig 34845 bp, 33 predicted proteins | sample 1013341 | NCBI WGS metagenome assembly MRWG01 (sample SAMN06117577, study PRJNA244670) | biofilm metagenome | biome: Water; feature: Cathode Biofilm; material: Biofilm; isolation source: microbial consortium enriched at the cathode of a solar microbial fuel cell | place: USA: District of Columbia ... | reverse complement strand
ACCCAGATGGTGTGCATGCCGACGTCGGTGGCGGCGGCGATGTCGTCGTGGAGATGGTCGCCGACGTGGACCGCTTCCCCGGGATGGGCCGCCGCGTGTGCCAGGGCCGCGTGGAACATGTCCGGCGCCGGCTTGCCGACGCCGACCGAGGCCGCCGAGTAGCCGAAGGCGAAGAAGCGGTCGATGGACAGGCGCCGGATGTCCGCGTTGCCGTTGGTGAGCGCGCCGAGCACGTAGTCCCGGGAGAGGATCTCCAGGGTTTCGATGGCGCCCTCGTAGAACTCCACCTCGTGGCGGGCGTCGAGGAAGATGTGGAACGCTTCCCGCGCCAGGGTGCGGGCGTCGTGCCGGCTGAACTCCGCCCGGGCGATCGCCCGGAAGAGGATCTCCTCGCGCAGCGACGACAGGTCGTGGCGCAGGGACGGATTCTCCTCCAGCACCGCGTTGCGCAGCTCCGCCATGACCTCCATGGGGAATCGCGTCTGGAAGCCTGGAATGCGTTCGTCGAGCCAGCTGCGCATGCGCGTCTCGGCATTGCGCAGCACGGATTCCACGTTCCACAGGGTGTTGTCGAGGTCGAAAGTGACGAGCTTGATGTCCGCCATCAGTCGTCCTGCCGTTTGGAGCGCGGATGGGCCGCGTCGTAGACCCGGGCCAGATGCTGAAAGTCCAGGTGCGTGTAGATCTGGGTCGTGGAGATGTCCGCGTGGCCCAGCAGCTCCTGCACTGCGCGCAGGTCGCTGGAGGATTCCAGCAGGTGGCTGGCGAAGCTGTGGCGCAGCATGTGGGGGTGCAGCTCGCCACTGCCGAGCTGTCGCGCCGCCAGGCCCTTCAGCCGCATCTGCACGGTGCGGGGGGAGATCCGGCTGGCGCCGCGGCCGGTGAACAGCGGCTGGGGCGAGCCGTCTGCCGGCGGCGCGTCGCTCCGCCTGTCCAGCCAGGCCTCCAGCGCCGCCACGCAGTGGCGGCCCAGCGGTACCTGACGGGTCTTGCCGCCTTTGCCCCGCACCAGCATGAAACCGTCGGCGAGATCGAGGTCTGCGACGTTGGCGCCGGTCAGCTCGGACAGGCGCAGGCCACTGCCGTAGAGCAGCTCGGCCATGGCGCGGTCGCGCACGTCTTCCCGGGACGCGGCGTCGAAATCGAGCAGGCGCGCAGCCTGGTCCGTGTCCAGGGCGCCGGGCAGCCGCTGGCGGGACTTGGGGCCGCGGGTACCCACCGTCGGATCCTCGCTCACCAGCCGCTGCCGCTGCAGGTAGCGGTACAGGCTGCGCAGGCTCGACAGTGCGCGCTGGATGCTGCGCGGTTTGAGGCCGCGCCCGTGCAGGCGTGCCACGTGGGCGGTGACGTGGTGGCTGCGCACCTGACCCCAGGGCACGTCGACCTCCGCGGCGAAGCGGGTCAGGTCGCGGCGGTAGGCGGCCAGGGTGTGGTCGGAATAACGCCGCTCCACCTCGAGATGGTGGAGAAAGCGTGCCAGCAGATCGTCCATCAGGGCGCCAGGCGCTGCACCACCTGGCTCAGCACCTCGGCGATGTAAGTCACGAACAGCGTGTCCATGTCGGGCGTGAAGCCCTGAGGGTCGCGGCTGCCGATGGCCAGGCAGCCGCCGGGCGCGTCCAGCAGCAGGGGTGCGAGCACCGCGCTGCCTGCGGCGTCGTGGGACACGCTGGGAAACAGCTCCGCCAGTTCCTCCAGCCGCAGGGTGGTGCAGATCGGGTAGCCGCCGCGCACGAAGCGCTCGTGGGGCAGCGGCGGGCCGGCGTGACTGACGATGTGGTCCAGCGATGCCGGCTTGCCGGAGCCCGGCCGTCCGGCCACCGGCATGCCCGCGACGTGGCAGCAGACGAAGTCGGCGTGGAAATCCGTCAGCACGTAGGTCGCGAGCACTTCGTTCAGCTCGTGCCAGCTGTCCACCCGCAGCAGCTCCAGGGTGAGGGTGCGCGTCTTGGCGAACAGCTCGTCGTTCTGTTTGGCGGTCTGCATCAGCTCGTTCATGCGCCGCCGCATCACCATGTTGCGTTCCCGCAGGATCGCCACCTGGCGCTCGACCAGCGATATCGCGCCGCCGGATTCGTGGCGCAGATGCAGCTCCGACAGCAGGTGCGGATGCTGCTGGAAGAAGTCGGGATCGTTGCGCAGGTAGACGATGACCTGCTCTTCGCTGACCGGGGTACGGTCGTCGTCCGCTGGGTTCATGTCCTCTGTCCCGGGATCACGCATGGATACGTCCTTCGAATACCAGCGTCGCCGGTCCGGTCATTCTAACGGTGGCCCCGGGGCCCTGCCAGGCGATGCGCACCTTGCCACCGGGCAGCGATACCTTGACCCGGTCGCCGGCCCGGTCGAGCAGCCGCGCGGCCACCACCGCGGCACAGGCGCCGGTGCCGCAGGCCCGGGTCTCGCCGACGCCGCGCTCGAACACCCGCAGGCGCAGGAAGCCCGCGTCGACGACCTCGCAGAAACCGATGTTGGCGCCCTCGGGAAACAGCGGATGCTGCACCAGCGCGGCGCCGAGCTCGGCCACGGGCGCCGTGGCGATGCTGTCCACGAACAGCACGGCGTGGGGGTTGCCCACGGAGACCGTGGTGACCGTGACCGGCTTGCCGTCGAGCTCGAAGGTCCAGGTCGCCGGTTCTCCCGTCTGCCGGGCGGGGCCGCCGGGGCCCGCCCGGGCCGGGTCGAAGGGTATGTCCGCGGGTTCCGTGCGCGGCGCGCCCATGTCGACTTCCACCGTGCCCTCTACGGGAGCGCCGCTGCTGTCCGGCGGGCCGCCCACCAGGCGGGTGACGATGGGGCCGGCCGAGGTCTGCAGCACCAGCTCCGGCTTGGGGCTCAGCCGGCGCCATGCCACGTACCAGGCGACGCAGCGCGCACCGTTGCCGCACTGCTCCACCTCGCTGCCGTCGGCGTTGAAGATGCGGTAGCGGAAGTCTGCGTCCGGCTCGGCCGGTGGCTCCACCAGCAGGAGCTGATCGAAGCCGATCCCGGTGCGCCGGTCGGACCAGGTCCGGACGTGGGCCTCGGTGACCAGGAAATGCTGGGTCACCAGATCCAGCACCATGAAGTCGTTGCCCAGGCCGTGCATCTTGGCGAAATCGAGACGCACCTCAGCCCTCCTGCCGGGACGGCAACGCCGCGACGGCGCCTTCGGGCAGTTCCAACGCGAGCTGGTCCCGCACCGTTTCCCGGCGCCGCACCACCTGGAAGGTGGTGTCCTCCACCAGCACCTCGGGTGGCCGCGAGCGGGCGTTGTAGTTGGAGCTCTGGACGAAGCCGTAGGCGCCGGCGCTGCAGATCGCCAGCAGGTCGCCGGGCTCGAGCGCGAGCTGCCGGTCGTTGGCCAGGAAGTCGCCGCTCTCGCATACGGGGCCGACCACGTTCCAGCGCTGCGCCGGCGCGTCACGCGCCACCACCGGCCGCACCTCGTGATGGGCCTGGTAGAGCGCGGGTCGGATCAGGTCGTTCATGGCCGCGTCGACCACGGCGAACCCGGGTGCCTCGGCGTCGGTGGCCGGCTTGAGGTATTCCAGCCGGGTCAGCAGCACGCCGCCGTTGGCCACCAGGTACCGTCCCGGCTCCAGAATCAGTCGCTCCCGGCGGCCGGACATGGCCTGGGCGAGGGCGCTGCCGTAGGCCTCGGCGTCGAACCCGGCCAGGTCCGGATCGTCGTTCTCGCCGCGGCTGCCGCGCTCGTAGCTGACGCCGAGCCCGCCGCCGACGTCCACGTGTTCGAGGGTGATGCCGTCGCTGCCCAGCGCGTCCACCAGAGCGAGCAGGCTGGTCAGCGCTTCCAGCAGCGGCGCCACGCTCATCACCTGGGAGCCGATGTGGCAGTCGACGCCCACCGCGTGGAGATTGGGGTCGTCGACGATCCGCCGGTACAGGCCCCGGGCGGTGGCCAGGGGCACGCCGAACTTGCTGTGCTTCAGCCCGGTGGAGATGTAGGGATGGGTGCGGGGGTCCACGTCGGGATTGACCCGCAGGGACACCGGGGCCACGCGCTGGTGCAGCGCTGCCCGGGCCGACAGCCGCTCGAGCTCCGCAGCGCTCTCGACGTTGAAGCAGCGGATGCCGAGCTTGAGCGCCAGATCCATCTCGTCGTCGCGCTTGCCCACGCCGGAGAAAATCACCCGGTCCGCCTGGCCGCCCGCCGCGATCACCCGCGCAAGCTCGCCGCCGGAGACGATGTCGAAGCCCGCGCCCAGCTCTGCCAGGCAGCGCAGCACCGCCAGGTTGGCGTTGGCTTTCACCGCGTAGCAGATGTCGGCCCCGCGAGGGGCGAGAGCCTGCTCGAGGATGTGGTAGCGGGCCTCGATGTAGCGGCGGGAGTAGACGTAGACCGGCGTGCCGACGCGCTCGGCGATGCTGGTCAGCGGCACCCCGTCGGCGTGGAGTACCCCGTCGACTCTGGGAAACGCCTGCACGTCAGGACAGCCCGGCGATCACGGCCGGACCTCCGCTGGGGGTCTGTGGATCCTCGGGCAGATACAGCGGGCCCTTCTGGCCACAGCTTGCAGCCTGCAGTGCGACGATGAAGCCCAGCAACAGCCAGCGCATGAACAGCGCTCCCGGACAGGAAACTGCGCAGTATACACATTGCGCCCCGGTGCCCCCACGGACCGGGGCGGCGTGACTCAGCCGGCGTGGAGCAGGGTCTTCAGATGCTGGTCCGACGGGTCGAAGCCGAGGGTGCCGCAGCCGGTGTCGCGAATGTAGCGCCGCAGCGCCTCGATGCCCGGGTGGTGCAGCACCTCCGCCGTCTCGCCGTCCCGGCGGATCGTGATCATGCCGTGCCCGAGGGGCAGGACGAAGATAGCGCCCGGCGCATCGAGAATGCGTGCGGCCAGCTCGTGAAGCTGCTCCAGGCGATGTGCCATGACGAATCGGGACTGGCTGCCGATCACCTGCCAGGCCACCGACGAGGGTGGCCGTGCCAGCATGCGCGCCAGCAGCAGGGGCAGACCGTCGCCGCGGGCGTGCTCGGCGCGCCAGTGGCCGTCGTCGCCCCGGGACACCACGTCCAGGGTGCTGAGCGTGAGCTGCTGATACCCCACGTAGCGCAGCGGGTCGGGCCGGATCGACAGGCCGCCGCCGTCACCGGCAGCCTCGGCGTCGCCGGGCTCGGCGTTGAGGAACGCGTAGTGCCGGCGATGGGGCCCGCGGAAGCCCTGCAGGATCTGCGCGAGGTCGCGGGTCACCGTCGCGTCCGCGCGCCGGGGCCGCAGGGTGGCGCCGTTCAGCTCCGCCCAGACGGCGAGTTCCACGGCTCTCGGCCGGGTCATCACCGTGGTCCGGCCTTCCCGGGCGTGCCAGCCCGACTCGTCCCAGTCGAGGGTGAGGGGGACCAGGCGCCGCCGCCCGATCAGCGCGGGATGCAGGGTCGGGATCGCCGCCGGTCCGCGGTCCCGCAGACGCGACATGGCGAACTGCAGGTGCCGCAGCCGGGTCTCGTTCAGCCAGTGGAGCTGGTGGCCGTCGCCGGGGCCGAGCAGGGGATCCGGGGGCGCCAGGCCGGTGGCGCCGTCGACCAGGGTCTCCACCAGCGCCAGGCCATCCTCCAGCGCCGTCATGATGCGCCGGTGTTCGCTCTGGCGTTCGGCCATGGTCCAGTCCTCGAGGACGCGGAACCGGGCCACGTCGTCGGCGCCGAACCCCCACCCGAGAAAGCGCTGCAGCAGCGCGCTCTCGGTCTGGGTGGTGGCGCTGGCCAGGTGGGGTACCCGGGCGTTCTCGGCCGTCTTGCCGATGAGCAGGCGCCGGACGAAGGGAATCTGATCGCGCCGTCCCGACGCGTCGAGGTAGCGGCGCACGTGGTCGTACAGCAGCAGATAGGGATCGAGCTGCAGCGGATCGGTCTCGCCGGCGTGCATGCGTGCCTTGTAGGCGCCGGATACGGTGCCGAGCTCCGGCGCCCTGGCATAGGCTTCCATGAGCTTGAGCTTCAGCAGCGATTTGTGGGGCGTGGACAGCGCGCGATCGAGCTCGGTGATCGCCGCCTGGGCCAGCTCCTCGGCCGGGAACGGCGGTACCGGACCGAAGTCGACCACGGCTTCCGGCTGAACGAAGCGGCGCCGCATGAGGCGTTCCGCCACCGTCTGGTAGGTCTCGGGATCCTCCGCCGCGATGAGCCACCACAGCGGATGACGGCCGGCCATCAGCGCGCCGCTGCGGTAGAACTCGTCCAGCACCAGGGTGGGCGTGCGCGTCCCCGGCATGCGCTGGCGCACCCGCAGCACGTCCGGGTCCACCAGGAAGGTGTGCAGTTCCAGACCCAGCTCGCCGGCCCACTGATCGATCATGCGGACCTTGGGCCACAGGGCCGAATGCAGCAGGGTGTCACAGCATACCCACAGGTCGATGTCGCTGGCGCTGCCGTGTCCGACGGTGCCGCCGCTGCCCATGATGAAGATCGCCTGCAGGTCCGCCTGCCGGGGCGCGAGCCGGGGCTCGTCGTAGCTGCGCGCGACCCGCTTGATCGCCACCAGGTCGTCGGGGCCGGGTTCGAAACCGGAAATGCCGGCGGGGACGTCCGGTCCGACGTAGCCGGGCAGCGCCGGGTGGTTGCGGTGATAGAGCATGGGCAGGGCTTCCAGCGCCCGGCGCTGCCGGCCCAGCAGCCGGCTGGCGGTGCGGCGCAGCCGCAGAGCGTGCTGACGGCGGAAGCGTTCGACGACCCTGCTCAGGTCGGCGCGGTCGATGACGGAGGCGGTTCTGGGACGGGGGCTTTCCATCCCCTAAGTGTAGGCAGGATTCGGCGGGCGACCGCCCGCCGGTTCATGGCATCCGGGTGGTCCCGGGCGCCCCCTTCAGACCCTGGTGCGGGCGCGTTCGATGGCGGCGCGGACCTGTGCCGGCGCGGTGCCGCCGGTGTGGTCCCGGGCGGCGACGGAGCCTTCCAGGGTGAGCACGTCGAACACCCCGGCCTCGATCGCATTGCCGCCGAAGCGCTGGAGCTCCTCGAGGGTCAGGGCGTCGAGATCCTTGCCCTGGTCGAGGGCATAGGCGACCGCGCGGCCGACGATCTCGTGGGCGTCCCGGAACGGGACCTCCCGCCTGACCAGGTAGTCCGCCAGATCGGTGGCCGTGGTGAAGCCGAGCCGGGCTGCCGCCGTCATGCGCTCCGGACGCGCCTCGATGGCGGGAACCAGGCCGCGCATGGCGGTGAGGCAGTCACGCAGCGTGTCGACGGCGTCGAACAGCGGCTCCTTGTCTTCCTGATTGTCCTTGTTGTACGCCAGCGGCTGGCTCTTCATCAGCGTGAGCAGGGCGATCAGATCGCCGGTCACCCGCCCGGTCTTGCCGCGCACCAGCTCCGGCACGTCCGGGTTTTTCTTCTGGGGCATGATGCTCGAGCCCGTGCAGAAGCGGTCCGGCAGCTCCACGAAGCCGAACTGCTGGGACGACCACAGCACCAGCTCTTCGCACCAGCGTGACAGGTGCACCAGGGTCAGGCTGGCGGCGGCGCAGAACTCGATGGCGAAGTCCCGGTCGCTGACCGCGTCCAGCGAGTTTTCGGCCACCGCGTCGAAGCCGAGTGCCGCGGCCACCGCCTGACGGTCGATGGGGAACGTGGTGCCGGCCAGGGCGGCCGCGCCCAGGGGCAGCACGTTGACGCGCCTGCGGCAGTCGCGCAGGCGCTCCCGGTCGCGCAGCAGCATCTCGAACCAGGCCAGCAGATGGTGGCCGAAGGTGATGGGCTGGGCCGGCTGCAGGTGGGTGAAGCCCGGCATCACCGTGTCCGTGTGCCGGGCGGCGAGATCGAGCAGCGCCTCGAGCAGCTCCGTCTCGATGGTGTCGATGCCGTCGATGGCGTCCCGCAGGTACAGGCGGATGTCGGTGGCGATCTGATCGTTGCGGGACCGGCCCGTGTGCAGCTTCTTGCCGGTGTCGCCGATCAACTCGATCAGCCGCGCCTCGACGTTCATGTGCACGTCTTCACGATCGACGCGCCATTCGAAGCGGCCCTCGTCGATCTCTTTGTGAATCTCGCGTAATCCCGATACGATTCGATCGCGCTCGTCGTCGCTGAGCACGCCTACGGACGCCAGCATCGTCGCATGCGCGATGGAGCCCTCGATGTCGTGGTGATACAGGCGCTGGTCGAAGCCGACCGATGCGGTGAAGGCTTCCACGAAGGCGTCGGTGGCCTCCGTGAAGCGGCCGCCCCAGAGCTTGGCGTCTTGGCTCATGATTCGAACCCAGAGGTGGTGTTGCGGAGAAGATGGCGAAGTATAACAGCCAGCCCGAGTCCTCTGGCGCCGCCTCCGCCGATCACTTCACGCTCCCCAATCTCTGCACCGCGCCCGCCATCTCCCTGGTGGTGCTGGTGGCGGAGCTGCTCGCCCTGGTGCTGCTGTTCGCCGGCGCCGAGATCTCCTGGGTGCGCCTGGCCCTGCTGTCGCTGTTCGTTCAGTGGGTGGCGCTGCTGTCCGCGGGCGCGCTGTGCGGGTCCCGCGCCCTGCTGGCCAGGCTGCCGCTGGTCGGCGGGGCCCTGGCAGCCTTCGGCATCGTGCTGGGGGTGACCTTCGCCGTCGGCCTGGCCGCCGACCGGGTGGTGGCCGGCGCGCTCACCGGCCCGTCCGTCGACTGGTGGCCGATCCTGCGTCAGCTCGTCATCGCCAGCATCATCACCGCGCTGGTGCTGCGCTACTTCTACGTTCAGCAGCAGCTCCGCGCCCAGGAGCAGTCCGAGCTGCGCGCCCGCATCCAGGCGCTGCAGTCGCGGATCCGCCCGCATTTCCTGTTCAACAGCATGAACATCATCGCCAGTCTCATCGAAACCGATCCGCGGACGGCGGAATCGGTGGTGGAAGACCTCTCGGAGCTGTTCCGTGCCAGCCTCAACGACGCGGGCAATCTCGTGCCGCTGGCCGAGGAGCTGGCGCTGTGTGAGCGCTACGTGCGCATCGAGAGCCTGCGCCTGGGCGACCGCCTGACGCTGGACTGGTCCCTGGGCCCGGTGCCCGGCAACGCCCGGGTGCCGCTGCTGACGCTGCAGCCGCTGCTGGAGAACGCCATTTATCACGGCATACAGCCGCTGCCGGAAGGTGGCCGCATCGGCGTGCGGCTGTGGACCGACGACGGCTGCGTGAAGCTCGAGATCGACAACCCGCTGACCCCCGAGCCGGCGCGCACCGACGGCAATCGCATGGCGCTGGCGAACATCCGCAGCCGTCTGGCCGTGCTGTTCGGCAGCCGCGCCGAGCTGGAGACCGGCGCCCGGGACGGCCGGTTCGTCACCACCCTGACGCTACCGCTGGACGACGGTGACAGCGCCGCGGCGGTATGAAAAGAGCGGCGGTATGAAGAGAGCGGCGGTATGAAGGCCGATGAGTCCCGGACGCGTTATCATCGCCAGCCGACCATGAAGATTCTGATCGTCGACGACGAGCATCTCGCCCGAGACCGGCTGGCGCGTATGGTGACCCAGCTCGAGGACCACGTCGTGGTGGGCCAGGCGGGCAACGGCCGGGACGCGCTGGCGCTGGCCCAGAGCGAGGATCCGGACGTGGTGCTGCTCGACATCCGCATGCCGGGCATGGACGGCCTCGAGGCCGCCCGGCACCTCGGCGAGCTGGATGCGCCGCCGGCGGTGATCTTCTGCACCGCCTACGAGGAGCATGCGGTGCAGGCCTTCGACCTTCAGGCCGTCGGCTATCTGCTGAAACCCGTGCGGCGGGAAAACCTGGCGGCGGCGCTGGCCAAGGCCCAGCGCATCAACAAGGCGCAGCTCGCCGCCCTGGCCGACGAGCACGGCGCCAGCGCCCGGACCCACATTTCCGCCCGCACCCGGCGCGGCATCGAGCTCGTTGCCGTCGACGACGTGCGCTACTTCCAGGCGGACCAGAAATACGTCACGGTGCGCCATGGCGGTGGCGAGGTCATCGTCGACGAGCCGCTCAAGGAACTGGAGAACGAGTTCGGCGACCGCTTTCTGCGGATCCACCGCAACTGTCTCGTGGCGACGGCCTTCATCGAAGGCCTGGAGCGGCTGGGTCCCGGTCAGGCCGGCATCCGGGTGAAGGACATCGACGAGCCGCTGGACGTGAGCCGCCGGCATCTGGCGGGCGTGCGCAAGTTTGTCAAAAATCTGTGAGGTGACATGAACGAGCTGGTGATCGCCACCCGGGAGAGTCCGCTGGCCCTGTGGCAGGCGAAGCACGTCCAGGCGGAGCTCGAGGCCGCCCATCCGGGGCTCACGGTCTCCCTGCTCGGGATGAAGACCCAGGGCGACAAGTGGCTGTCGTCACCGCTGTCCGAGGTGGGCGGCAAGGGCCTGTTCCTCAAGGAACTCGAGCAGGCGCTGCTGGACGGCCGCGCCCATCTGGCCGTGCATTCCATGAAGGACGTTCCGGCCCACCTGCCGGAGGCATTCGTGCTGCCGGTGATCGCCTACCGGGACGACGTGCGGGATGCGTTCGTGTCCCGTGCCGGCACCCGTCTTGCGGACCTGCCGGCGGGCGCCCGGGTCGGCTCCGCCAGCCTGCGCCGCCAGTGCCAGCTCCGTGCCCATCGGCCGGACCTGGAAGTCGCCCCGATCCGTGGCAACGTCGGCACCCGGCTCGGCAAGATGGCGTCCGGCGAGTACGACGCGCTGGTGCTCGCCAGCGCCGGGCTGCGCCGGCTGGAGCTCGAGCATCTGGTCACCGAGCACCTGGACGTGGCGCGTTCCGTGCCGTCCGCGGGCCAGGGCGCCCTCGGCATCGAATGTCTGGCGACGGCGGACGAGGTGCGCGAGCTGATCGCGGTGCTCGACGATCCCCGGGTGCGGGCCTGCGTCGAGACGGAGCGGCGGGTGACCGCCGGACTCGCCGCCGATTGCTCGGCGCCCCTGGGCGCGTACGCCGTCCTGGAAGACGGGGAGCTGTCGCTGTCGGCCGTGCTGGGCAGGCCGGACGGAACCCGGCTGCTGCGTGCCCGGGCGTCGGGGGCCGATCCGGACAGCGTCGGCGCCGCAGTGGTGGCGGATCTCGAAGGCCAGGGCGCCCGGGAGATTCTGGACGCCCTGGATCCGGGCTGACGTGAAGGTCTGGGTGACCCGCTCTCAGCCCGGTGCCGACCGGCAGGCAGCGGAGCTGCGCGATGCCGGCTGCGACCCCGTGGTCGCCCCCGTGGTGCGCATCGAGGCCACCGGCTCGGCGGTGCCGGCGGGCAGCTTCGACGACCTGGTATTTCTCTCCGAGCACGCCGTCCGCGCGGGACTCCCGGTGCTGCGGGCGATGCCGTGGTTCGTCTCCGCCCGGGTCTTCGCCGTCGGCCGTCGCACCGCCGCCGTGCTCGGTGAGGCGGGCGTGCGGGCGACCGCGCCGGCGGACGCCACTTCCGAAGGCCTGCTGGATCTCGACGAGCTGGCGGACATGGGATCGCGATCGGTGCTGCTGGTGTGCGGCGTCGGCGGTCGGGAGCTGCTGCAGGCCACCCTGACCGAGCGTGGCGCCCGGGTGGCCCGCTTCGAGTGCTACCGGCGCGAGCCCGTGCGGCGCCTCGACCCGCGGGTGCTGGTCTGCGACGCCGTCATCGCCGCCAGCGGCGAGGGTCTGCGCCAGGCCGCCCGGCTCTGGCTGGATGCGGGCGGGCGCGCCGAGGTGCCCGTGCTGGTGCCTTCGGCCCGGGTGGCCGGCCTCGGAGTGGAAGTCGGCCTGACGAGCCTCCATGATTGTGACGGTGCCGACACGGACGCGTGGCTGCGTGGCCTGCGGGCCCTGGCGCAGGACTGAGCGGGAGGGACATGAGCAGAGATTCCGACAGCGACCGGCCGGGAGAGCAGCGTCCCCGGGATCCCCTCGGTCTGGACGACGACCCGGCCCACGGCTCGGGGGATGGGGTAGCGCCCGCGGCGGAGAAAAGAAGCGCGGCGGAGAAAGAAAACGCCGCGGATGAGCTGACCGCGGCAGGTGCAGCGCCCATGGCGGACCCGGAGCCGCCGGTGCGTCCTCGGGGCGGCCGCCTGCTGGCCGGACTGGCCCTGCTGCTGGCACTGGCCGCAGCCGGCGGCGCCGGCTACCTGTACTACGAGCTCATCTATCTGCAGCGCGACGCGCCCGGCGCCCCGGCCGTCGCCGCGGATCTGCCGGAACCGGCATCCGCCGCGGCGCTGCAGGCGCTGCGTGCGGAGCTGCGCCAGGCGCTGGCGACGGTGGACGAGCGCCTGGCGACGCTCAGCAGTGGCGAGGTCGACGCGCTGGAGGCCATGGAGGCACGGCAGGCGGAGGCCCGCGAGGCGCTCGCGCGGTCGCTGCGCGCTGCCATCGCCGAGGTCGCCGAGCAGGCGCCGCCGGAACGGGGCGAATGGCAGCTCGCAGAGGTCCGCTACCTGCTGCGCATCGCCAATCACCGGCTGCTGATGGAGCGCGACGTCAGCGGCGCCCTGCGCCTGCTCGAAGCGGCCGACACCGTGCTGGCGGAACTCGACGACTTCGGGCTGCACGAGGTCCGCGCCCGGCTGGCCGACGAGATCGCCGCCCTGGAGGGCCTCTCCAGCACCGACCTGCAGGGGCTGTTTCTGCGCCTCGAGTCCGCAAAGCGCGATCTCGATGCGCTGCCGCTGCGCAAGCCCGAGTTCACGCCGGCCGAGGCACCGGGTGCGCGGCCCGGCGACGACGCCGGGGCCTGGGCGGCCCTGCAACGCCAGCTCGCCAATCTGGTGCGCATCAAGCGGCTGGATGGCGAGGTCAAGCCGCTGCTGGCGCCGGAGGAGGCGGTCTACCTCGAACTCAACCTGCGGCTGATGCTCGAGCGCGCGCAGCTCGCCGCGCTGCGCGAGGAGCAGCTCATGTACGAGGAGAGCCTGCTCACGGCGCTCACCTGGATCGAGCGCTACCTGGATACCGACGACCCGGCGGTCCGCCGGCTGCGGGACGAGCTGGATGCCCTCGCCGGGGTCGATCTGGCGCGGCCGCTGCCGGACGTTTCCGGTTCCCTCGAGGCACTGCGTCAGGCGACGAGGCCGGCACCGTGAAACGGGTGGCGCTGCTGCTGGCGGCCGCGCTGGTGCTGGGCGGCCTGCTCGGGGTGCTGGTCGCCCGGGATCCCGGCTACGTGCTGATTGCCTATCAGGACCTGGCCATCGAATCGAGCCTGTGGGTGGCCCTCGCCGCCCTGATTCTGCTGTATCTGCTGCTGCGGCTGCTGGGCCTGGTGGTCAGCCGGCTCGGCGTCGGCCGCGGCAGCCTGCGGAGCTGGCGGGAGCGGCGCCGCCATCGGGCGGCGCGGGATCAGACCATCCGCGGCCTGCTGCAGATGGCCGAGGGGCACTGGGACGAAGCCCGCCGGCTGCTGGAGAAGGCGGCGCCGGAGGTGGAAGCGCCCCTGATCAACTATCTCAACGCCGCCCGCGCCGCTCAGGAGGCCGGTGATCCGGCGGGCCGCGACCGGCTGCTGCGGGCGGCGGAAGCATCCACGCCGGGCGCGCGCTTCGCGGTCGGACTCGCCCAGGCCGAGCTGCAGCGCGACCAGGCACAGTGGGAGCCGTGCCTGGCGACGCTGCTGCAGCTCTACCGGCAGGCGCCGCGCCATGCCCGGGTGCTGCGGATGCTGGTGGACTGCTACCGGCAGCTCGAGGACTGGCAGGCGATCCTCGAACTGACGGACGCGCTGCGCAAGCATCAGGTGCTCGACGAAGCGGCCCTCGAGGCGCTGCGCATCGAGGCCTGGCGGGGCCGGCTCGATCAGGGCAGGGAATCCCCCGCGGACCTGCTGGAGGATCTGCCGCGGGATCTGCGCCACGAGCCGGCGCTGGTGTCCCGCTTCGCCGAGCGGCTGGCGGCCTCGGATGCACCGGCCGCGGAAGGCCTGCTGCGGCGCGCCCTCGAACATCGCTGGAACGGGGATCTGGTACGGCAGTACGGCGCGCTCACCGGGGCGGATGCGGATGCCAGGCGCGTGGTGTCCGAGGGCTGGCTCAAGGAGCGTCCCAACGATGCCGATCTGCTGCTGGCGCTGGGGCGCATCAGTCTGCAGGTGGGCGCGTGGGCTCAGGCCCGTGAGTATCTCGAGGCGAGCCTGCGCCTGCGCCGGTCGCCGGAAGCCCAGGCGGAACTCGGCCGGCTCTGTGCGGCCATGGGCGATGCGGAGCGGGGCGCCGAGCTGCTCGTGCAGGCCCAGGGAAGCCTGCCCGACCTGCCGCTGCCGGAGCCTCAGCCCCGCGGGGCGTAGCTGAACACGTCGGACTGGATCTGCTGCACGTCGATGCCGGCCTCCGTCAGGGCGTCGCAGGCGGCATAGACGAAGGGCGGGCCGCCGGCCAGCACGATCGGGCTGTCGGCACGCAGCAGCGCCGGCGCCCGTTCCCGCAGCCAGACCAACCCCCGGTTGCCCGGGTCGCGGCTGGGGTCGGCAATGCAGACGACTTCCAGCCACGGCACGTCGAGCGCGTCGATCTCGGCGCGCAGATAGAAGTCCTCGTCCGCGTCGGCACACCACACCACCGTGACCCGCTCGCCCGGATCCCGCTGCGCGAAGGCGTCGACGAAGCTCATGGCCTGGGCGATGCCGGTGCCGCCGGCGACGATCAGCGCGGGCGCCGGGAGCCGTTCGGGCAGGCACACGTCGCCGCCGGGTCCGCGGATGTCCAGGGTGGCCCCGGGTCCGGCAGCGCCCGCGAGCAGCTCGTCCATGCGGGTGGCTTCCGCCACGCCCGGCGACGAGCGGTAGTGCAGATGCAGTTCCGGCAGCCGCGCCGGCGCGCTGGCGATGGACAGGGGAATCGGCCCTTCGGGATGCAGCACCTCGAGGTACTGGCCGGCGCGGAAGGCGAAGGCCGCCGGCATGCGCAGCACGATGCGCTGCACCGGCAGCCCGGTGATCGAGACGACGTCCGCCCGGAAGGTGTCCGTCGCCGGAATGGTCAGCGGCCCTTCATCGACGCGAAGAACTCCTCGTTGGTCTTGGTGTTCTTCAGCTTGTCGATCATGAACTCGATCGCGGCCAGGTCGTCCATGTCGTGCAGCAGCTTGCGCAGGATCCACACACGCTGCAGCTCGTCCTCCGGCATCAGCAGCTCCTCGCGCCGGGTGGCGGAGCGGCGGATGTTGATGGCGGGGTAGACGCGCTTCTCGGCGATCTTGCGCTCGAGATGCAGCTCCATGTTGCCGGTGCCCTTGAACTCCTCGTAGATCACCTCGTCCATCTTCGAGCCGGTCTCGACCAGCGCGGTGGCGATGATGGTCAGGCTGCCGCCTTCCTCGATGTTGCGCGCGGCGCCGAAGAATCGCTTGGGGCGCTCGAGGGCGTTGGCGTCGACACCGCCGGTCAGGACCTTGCCCGACGACGGCACGATGGTGTTGTAGGCCCGGGCCAGACGGGTGATGGAGTCGAGCAGAATGACCACGTCCTTCTGGTGCTCGACCAGCCGCTTGGCCTTCTCGATCACCATCTCGGCCACCTGCACGTGACGGGACGGCGGCTCGTCGAAGGTGCTGGCGACGACCTCGCCGCGCACGGAGCGCTGCATTTCGGTCACTTCCTCGGGCCGCTCGTCGATGAGCAGCACGATCATCACCACGTCCGGGTTGTTGGCGGTGATGGACTGGGCGATGTTCTGCAGCATCAGCGTCTTGCCCGCTTTCGGCGGCGAGACGATGAGCGCGCGCTGACCTTTGCCGATGGGCGCGATCAGGTCGACGATGCGCGCCGACAGATCCTCGGTGCTGCCGTTGCCGCGTTCCAGCTTCATCCGCTCGTTGGGGAACAGCGGCGTGAGGTTCTCGAAGAGGATCTTGTGTTTCTTGGTGTTCGGCTCGCTGAAGTTGATCTGATCGACCTTCAGCAGCGCGAAGTAGCGTTCGCCGTCCTTCGGCGGCCGGATCTTGCCGGCGATGCTGTCGCCGGTGCGCAGGTTGAAGCGGCGGATCTGGCTGGGTGAGACGTAGATGTCGTCGGGGCCGGCGAGATAGGAGCTGTCGGGTGAGCGGAGGAAACCGAAGCCGTCCTGCAGGATCTCCAGGGTGCCTTCCCCGTAGATGTCCTCCCCGTCCTTGGCCCGCTTGCGTACGATCGCAGCGACCACTTCCTGCCGGCGCGAGCGCGCCAGGTTCTCGAGGCCCATTTCCCGGGCCATATCCACCAGGTCGCCCACGGGCTTCCGTTTGAGATCTGTAAGATTCATAGCGTTGTTATACGTTGACCAATGCTTGACTGAAGATTGGGAACAGAGGTTCTCGGATTATTATTCGCAGGGAAGGGCCAAGAACCGGCGGTGGGTCGACGGCGTGACGCTCGAGTGGGGGCGCGCAGCCGTCCGGATACGCGAAGTCAAGTTTAGTGTTTTGGAGGGCGCCGTCAAGCGGCGGAAAACCGCGACTTCAGCGCGTCTTTCCATCCTCGCTGTAGGAGCGATCTCCAGATCGCGATTCCGGGCGTAGGCCCGAGAGACATCGCGATCTGGAGATCGCTCCTACAGCGGGAACGGCCGCTCAGATGTTGCTGTCGAGGAACGCCGCGAGCTGGGACTTGGAGAGCGCGCCCACCTTGGTGGCTTCCACCTCGCCGTTCTTGAACAGCATCAGCGTGGGAATGCCACGGATACCGTATTTCGGCGGCGTTTCCTGGTTGGCGTCGATGTCGAGCTTGCAGATCTTGATCTTGTCGCCGTACTCGCCGGCGATCTCGTCGAGAATCGGGGCGATCATCTTGCACGGCCCGCACCATTCGGCCCAGTAGTCCACCAGCACGGGCTTGTCGGACTTCAGCACGTCGGAATCGAAGTCTGCGTCCGAGGTATGCACGATCTTGTCGCTCATGAAAGGCTCTCCGACTGTCGTTGCGGCGGCAGTGTAGCATGACGGCATCGGCCCGAAGAAAGAACCATAAGGCCTGAAAATATGCCTGAAGAACCGGTATCCCCCTCGTCGTCCGGTGCGGACGGCGGGCTGTTCGCCGCCATCGATCTCGGCTCGAACAGCTTTCACCTGCTCATCGCTCGGCGCTCGATCGAGGGCTTCGAGACCGTCGAGCGCATCAAGGAGAAGGTCCAGCTCCTGGCCGGCTTCGACGGCCGCGCGCTGCATCCCGACGCCCTGGCCCGCGGAGCAGCCTGTCTGGCGCGTTTCGCCCAGCGCCTCGCCGCGCTGCCGCGGGAGCATGTCCGCGTGGTGGGGACCCACGCGTTGCGGGAAGCGGCCGATCCCGCCGGGTTCCTCGACACCGCCGAAACCCTGCTCGGCGTGCGTCCGGCGGTGATCTCCGGGGAAGAAGAGGCGCGCCTGGTGCATCTCGGGGTGGCACGCCACGTCGGCGCGCTGTCCGGCCGGCCACGGCTGGTGGTCGACATCGGCGGCGGCAGCACCGAGTTCGCCTGGAGCGAGGACGGCTCGGAGGCGGCCCGGGTCGCTTCCCGCAAGATCGGCTGCGTATCCCTGCGGGACTGGCATTTCGACGCCGCTCGGCATCAGGCGGAAGCCTTCGTGGCCGCCCTGGCCAGCGCCCGCAACGCCCTGACGGATCTGCCGGAGGCGACGGGGCGGGAGGTGGTCGGCACCTCGGGCACGGTGGAGTCCGTGCAGGGCGTGCTGGCCGCCAACGGCTGGGGGGACGAGGTCATCGACCGGACCGGCCTCGACGAATTGACGGAGGCGGTGCTGTCCGGCCGCTGGCTGGTGGATGCCGGCCTGCCCGGGCTCGCGCCGGAGCGCGTCGACATCTTTCTGCCCGGCCTGGCCGTCCTCAACGCGGTGTTCGAGTCGCTCGACGTGCGGTCGATGCGCTTCGTCGACGTGTCGCTGCAGGAAGGCGCCCTGTACGCGGCATTCGACGGCCAGGGCAGTAGCGGATCACCCCAGGCCAGGGCCATCGCCGCGCTGGTCCGCCGGTTCGACGTCGACCGGCCCCAGGCCGCCCGGGTACGCCGCACGGTGCTGGCGCTGTTCGACGGCATCGACGCCGCCTGGTGGCGGGATGCCGACCGCTGGCGGGAGCTGCTGGGCTGGGCGGCGGAGCTGCACGAGCTCGGCAAGGCGGTGGACTTCCGCCACTACCACCGTCACGGCGCCTACCTGCTGCAGAATGCCGACCTGCGTCCTTTCACCGCGCCCCAGCAGCGGCAGCTCGCCCTGCTGCTGCGCGGCCATCGACGGTCGTTTCCGGGACTGGCGGTGCGCGCCTGGGACGCCGATACCCGGCACGACCTGGTGCGCCTGCTGGCGCTGCTGCGGATCGCCGTGATTCTGCACCGGGGCCACGTCGACGACGGGCTGCCCGAGCCCCGGGCGGCCGGAGACGGCGACGGCCTGACCCTGACGATGCCGCCGGGCTGGCTCGCGGCCCACGCCCTGTCGGCCCGGGAGCTGGAGGTGGAGGCCGGGCAGCTCCGCAGCGCTGGTCTGGAGCTGTCGGTCGTCGAGGACTGACCCGCCCCGGGGCGGGTCAGCCGCGGCGCAGGGCCTCGGCGGCGTCGAGGGCGAAGTAGCTCAGCACGCCGTCGGCCCCGGCGCGTTTGAAGCACGTCAGCGCTTCGACGATCACCCGGTCGTCCAGCCAGCCGTGGTCCATGGCGGCGCGCAGCATGGCGTACTCGCCGCTCACCTGATAGGCGAAGGTGGGCACGCCGAAACGCCGTTTCACCCGGGAGACGATGTCGAGATACGGCATGCCCGGCTTGACCATCACCATGTCCGCGCCTTCCTCGAGATCGAGGGCGATCTCGTGCAGCGCCTCGTTGGTGTTGGCCGGGTCCATCTGGTAGGTCGCCTTGCTGCCTTTGCCCAGGGTCGCGCTGGAGCCGACGGCGTCGCGGAACGGGCCGTAGAACGCCGAGGCGTACTTGGCCGAGTACGCCATGATGGCGGTGGTGTGGTGGCCGGCGCCGTCCAGGGCGTCGCGGATGGCGGCCACCCGGCCGTCCATCATGTCCGACGGGGCGATCACGTCCGCGCCGGCGTCGGCGCATACCCGCGCCTGGCGGGTGAGGGCTTCGACGGTCTCGTCGTTGAGAACGTAGCCCGCGTCGTCGATGAGGCCGTCGTGGCCGTGGGTCGTGTAGGGGTCGAGCGCCGCGTCGGTGATCACGCCGAGTTCCGGCAGCGTCTGCTTCAGCGCCGCTACCGCGCGGGGCACCAGGCCCTCGGGATTCCAGGCCTCGGCGCCGTCCTCGCTGCGGGTGTCGCTGCCGACGTTGGGGAACAGCGCCACCGCCGGTATGCCGAGCGCCACGGCCCGCTCGGCATCGCGGATCAGCTCGTCGACGGTGAGCCGCTCGATGCCGGGCATGGAGGACACCGGTTCCCGCCTGCCGCTGCCCTCGATCACGAACATCGGGTAGATCAGGTCGTCGGCCGTCAGCGTGTGCTCGCGGGTCAGGCGCCGGGAGAAATCGTGGGCGCGGTTTCGCCGCAGGCGGGTCCTAGGGAAACTGCGGGTCATATACGATGTCCTACTTCGGTCCTGGGTAGAAGGAAGCGACATGGTAACCAACGACTCGCGCCCCGGCACGCGGCGCACGGTGTACGTGCGTCTCGCGCTGATCGGGGCGGTGCTGGCGCTGGTCGCCGCTTATTTCTATTTCGATCTCGGCCGCTTCCTCAACCTCGAGTATCTGAAGTCCACCCACGAGCAGATCGTGACCCTGGTCCACGAGCGCCCCGTGCTGTCGACGGCCGTGTTCTTCACCGGCTATGTGCTCATCACCGCTGCTTCTCTGCCCGGCGCCGCAGTCATGACGCTGGCGGCGGGCGCCGTGTTCGGCCTGCTGTGGGGGCTCGCCATCGTATCCTTCGCCAGCTCCATCGGCGCGACGCTGGCCATGCTCATCTCCCGTAAGGTGCTCGGCGAGGCCGTGCAGCGGCGCTTCGCCGATCAGCTCGAATCGATCAACCGGGGGCTGCGCAGGGACGGCGGGTTCTATCTGTTCAGCATCCGCATGGTGCCGCTGTTTCCGTTCTTCGTGATCAATCTGGTGATGGGGCTCACCCCCATCGCCACCTGGACGTTCTACTGGGTGAGCCAGGTGGGCATGCTCGCCGGCACCTTCGTCTACGTGTTCGCCGGCACCCAGCTCGCCGGCGTCGACTCACTGGGCGACGTGCTGAGCCCGGGACTGATCGCCGCACTGTCGCTGCTGGGTCTGTTTCCGCTGCTGGCGCGCAAATCCCTGGGCTGGCTGCGCCGCGCCCGTGAAGACCTGGTGGAGGACGCCTGATGGCCCGCTACGACAACAACCTGGTGGTGATCGGCGCCGGCTCGGCCGGGCTGATCGCCGCCTACATCGCGGCTACGGTGAAAGCCCGGGTGACGCTGATCGAGCAGGGCGCCATGGGCGGCGACTGCCTGAACACCGGCTGTGTGCCCAGCAAGGCGCTGATCCGCGCCGCCGCGGTGGCCCAGCAGTTCCGTGACGCCGGGCGCTACGGCATCGACCCGGTCGAGCCCCGGGTCGACTTCCGGCAGGTGATGGCCCATGTCCGCGGGGCCGTCGATACCATCGCCCCCAAGGACTCCATGGAACGCTACCGGTCCCTGGGGGTGAACTGCATCGCGGGACGGGCCGAGCTGCTCGACCCCCATCACGTGGCCGTGGACGGGCAGACCGTGAGCGCCCGCAGCATCGTCCTCGCCACCGGCGCGTCGCCCCTGGTGCCGCCGATTCCGGGGATCGACGCGGTGGCCGCGCTCACCTCCGACTCGCTGTGGTCGCTGGAGACCCTGCCGGACCGGCTGCTGGTCATGGGCGGCGGACCCATCGGCTGCGAGCTGGCCCAGGCCTTCGCCCGGCTCGGCAGCCGGGTGACGCTGATCGACATGGCGCCCCGGCTGCTGCCCCGGGAGGACGCCGACGTCTCAGCCCACGTGGCCGGCGTGCTCGAACGCGAGGGCGTCGACGTGCGGCTCGGCCACGAGGCGGTGCAGTTCGGCGCCGGCGCCTCACCGGGTGCGGGGACCCTCACGGCCCGGGTGGACGGCGGCACGACGGCGCTCGACTTCGACCGGGTGCTGGTGGCGGTGGGACGCCGGCCCAATACCGCAGGCTTCGGTCTGGAGCGGCTGGGCATCCGCACCGCCGCCAACGGTGCCGTGGAGGTGGACCGCTACCTGCGCACCGCCTGCCGCAACGTGTTCGCCTGCGGCGACGTGGTCGGTCCCTACCAGTTCACCCACATGGCGTCCCACCAGGCATGGTACGCGGCGGTGAACGCCCTGTTCGGCCGGTTCCGCAGGTTCGCCGTCAATTACGACGTCGTGCCCTGGGCCACCTTCACCGATCCCGAGGTGGCCCGCGTCGGGCTGTCGGAGGAAGAGGCCCGGCAGCAGGGCGTCGAAGTCGAAGTAACCACTTACCCACTGGAAGACCTCGATCGGGCGGTGGCGGAAGGTGAAACCGGGGGTTGGATCAAGCTGATCACGCCGCCGGGCAAGGACCGGATCCTCGGCGCCACCGTGGTCGCTCCCCACGCGGGCGAGCTGGTGGAGGAGTTCGTGCTGGCCATGACCCACGGCCTCGGGCTCAAGGCGCTCATGAGCACCATTCACATCTATCCCACCCGCAGCGAGGCGGCCAAGCTCGCGGCCGGGGCCTGGCGGCGCAAACACGTCCCGGAACGGCTGCTGGGCTGGGTGGGCAGGCTCCACGACCTGCTGCGTTGAAGCGGGCTCAGCGGGCGAAGCGACGCAGCAGCCGTTTGAAGGCCCGCTTCGTGTGCTCCGCCTCCCCGGACAGCGCGGTGACCATCTGAGCGCCGTAGAGGACGTCGAGGACGTCGGCGGCGTTGCGGGCCGCCCGCTTGGGCTTGGCGCCGGCTTCCTCGAACACCCGGGCCAGGGCCGTGCGCCAGTCGCGGAACTGGCCGGCCAGGGTCTCACCGTGGACATCCCTGGCGCTGCCGAGCGCCAGCACGCCGAGCAGGCATGGCGCCCCCGCTTCCTCGAGGTAGGCCTGATAGCCTTCGACGAAGCGCGCGAGGCGTTCCGCCGCGGGCTCCGGCCCGTCCAGACGGGCGAAGGCGAGCCGCTGGACGTCGGCGATGGCGGTGCGCAGCAGGACCTCGGCCATCTGGGCCTTGCCGCCGGGAAAGTGGTGGTAGAGGCTGGCTTTGCCGAGCCCGGTGGCGCGGGACAGCGCCGTCAGCGTGGCCCCTTCGTAACCGCGTTCGCGGAACACCCGTCCGAGCTGGCGGACGAGCTGGTCTCTGTGGCGGCTGGCCTCGCTCATGCCGTCAGCGTAGCAGAACGAACGTTCGAATTGGCCCGCACCGGCGGGGGGCTGGGCAGGGTCGGATGACAGGCGCTGGCGGGCCACCGATAATCCGGGTCGGCCGTCGCCTGCGACCGTTTCCGCCGCTGGCGCATCAATGGGATACCAATGGCCAGTTTCGCCGACATCCACCTGGACAGCGGAATCGCGCGCGGGATCCAACGTGGAGATCGGCGTGCCCAGGCCGTGGCCTACCGGCTCATGTCGCCGACGATCATGGGCATGGCGGTGCGAATCCTGCAGGACGAGGGACTGGCCCAGGAAGTGGTCCAGGACACTTTCGTCGAGCTCATCGACAAGGCGCATACCCTGAAGGATCCGGCGGCCGTGGTGGCCTGGGTCCGGCGGGTGGCGGTGAATCACTGCTACATGCGCCTGCGCTCCCCCTGGCACAAGCGGCGCTCGCCGGACCCGGAAGTCCCGGAGCAGCTAGACGATGCCAATGGCGACGAGCGGCTGCAGGGCTACCGGGACATGGAGCGGGCCCTGGCGGTGCTGCCGGCCGAGACGCGGCTGGTGATCTGGCTGCACGACGTGGAGGGTTACACCCACCGCGAGATCGGCGAGCTGACGGGCCAGACCGCGAGCTACTCCAAATCCCAGCTCGCCCGTGGCTACGGAAAACTGACGCAACTGCTTCGAGGTAACGAGGACGATGGAACCGAAGCCGACACTGTCCGACCTGCTTGCTCTCCGTGACGGAGAGCGGCTGGAGGCGGATGCCCCCCGGGGCGACGGCGGCCGAGATCCCGAGGTGACGGACCTCGACGCCGAGCGCCTCGACGCGGCCAGCCGGGAGACCCTGGCAGAGCTGCGGCGGATGAAGGCGGAGCTGAACGCGCTGCCACCGGTCACGCCGGATCCTGCGGTGTGGAAGGCGATCCAGGAACGGACCGCCGGCCGGACGCGCCCGGGCTGGCTGGACCGCTTCCCGCTGGCGACCGCGGCGACCGTGTTCCTGGCGGCCGCCCTGACCATCGTGCTGTGGGATCCGACCTCGGAGCAGGCCGTGGACGGCGCCGGACCGCAGGTGCAGGACCCGATCGCCGCGCTGATGATCCGCTCTCAGCGTCTCGAGGCGGAGCTGTTCACCCGGGCCGCGGCGCCGGCGGTGTCCACCACGTCCAGCGAGCAGGCGCTGGTCTACGGCATCGCCGACGTGGATGCGCAGTTGAATGCCCTGTACGAGTCCGACGGGCCGGATGCGGCCGAGCGCGAACGGCTGTGGCGTCAGCGGGTGGCTCTGCTGGAGTCGCTGGCGGACGTGCAGCGTGGCCAGGCTGTCATGCGGCCGGCGATCTACTAGGAGATGTCGATGCGAGCTATGAAGGCGGGTTGGCTGTTACTGGCGCTGCTGGGACTGGCGTCGCCGTCCCTGACGTCGGCGGCGGAATCGCCGACCGCGCGGGAAATCGAATCCCAGATCGAGCAGGCCCGCAGCCAGCTCGACCAGGCGGCCCGCAAGCTCGCGGAGCTGCACTCGCAGATGTGGCGCCTGGAGACCGAGGGCCCCCGGGCGGACCGACCCATGCTCGGAATCCTGCTCCAGGATTCCGGAGACGAGAACGGCCTCACGCTGGCCGGCGTGACGCCGGAGGGCGGCGCCGAGCAGGCGGGCCTGATGGCCGGCGACACCATCGTCGCGGTCAACGGCGTGCGGCTGGACGCCGGTGGCGGCAAGAAGCCGCTGCACGCGCTGTCCGAGGCCATGGCGCCGGTCGAGGCTGGTGACACCGTGTCGGTGACCTACCTGCGCGACGGAGAAACCCGCGAGGCGGACGTGATGACCTTCGCCCGCGGCCAGTACATGGCCCGGGTCGTGGAGGAGAAGGGCCCCTGGCTCGAGAGCCTGCGTTCCCTCGGTGAGCTCGAGGACCTGGCGGCGCTCGAGGGTCTGGAAGATCTGGACGTGCTGGAAGATCTCGACGAGGCGCTCAGCGACGTCATCGTGCGGGCGCCCGAGGGGTTGCGTCTCGAGGACGTGTCCGGCGAGCTGGCCGGTTACTTCGACGTCGACGCCGGCGTGCTGGTCATGGAGGTGCCGGACCGCCAGGCGACGCTGATGCCCGGGGACGTGCTGCTGAGCGTCGACGGTGAGGCGGTGTCGGACGCCCGCTCGGCGCTGCGTCGCGTGGCCGGACTGACCGGCCAGGTGCCGGCGACGGTCCGGCGGCGCGGCGAGGATCTGGCGGTCACGCTGGACGCGGCGGTCCTGAACGAGCGCCAGGCGCTGCACGTGTTCCGCTCGGACCGCCGGATCCGGATTCAGCGCGGCGGTGACGGCGAGGCCTTGCGCCTGGAGATCGTCGTCCAGAAGGACTGAGCGGTTCGCTCAGGAGGCTCCGGCTGCGGCCTCCAGGGCCTCGGTGGCTTCCAGCCAGCCCTCCTCCGCCTGCTCGAGCTCGCGCCGCAGGCGGCCGGCGTCGGCCAGCAGAGCGTCGAGTTCGTCCGCCGGCAGGCTGTTGTAGATCTCGGGGTCCGCGAGCCGGTGTTCCACCGCCTGGAGTTGCCCGGTCAGGCGCTCCATGTCCTTTTCCAGTTTCCGTACCCGATCCTTCAGCGGCTTCTGCGCCCGGCGCTGCTCCGCCGCCTGCCGTCGTGCTTCGCGCCGGTCCGGCTGGGACGGGCGCTGGGCTGCGCCGCGATCTGCCGTGCCGTTCCCGGCCGCGCCGCCGCGCCCCGCGCCGATGCTGGCGGTATAGCTGTCGAGGTCGTCGTCGTAGGTGGTGACGCGTCCGTCCGCCACCAGCCACAGCTCGTCCACGGTGCGCTTCAGCAGGCTGCGGTCGTGGGAAACCAGCAGCAGCGCACCGGCGTAGTCCTGCAGCGCCAGGCCGAGGGCCTCGCGCATGTCCAGGTCCAGGTGGTTGGTGGGCTCGTCCAGCACCAGCAGTGCCGGCCGGGTCAGGGCGATCATGGCCAGCGCCAGCCTGGCCTTCTCGCCGCCGGAGTAGGTGTCCACCGGCCGTTCGGCCTGGGCGCCGGAGAAACCCCAGCTCCCCAGGTAGTCCCGGCACCACTGCTCGCGGCGGCCGGGCTCGGCCTCGGCGAGCTGGGCCAGGGCCGAGCGTTCGCCCTCCAGGGTCTCGAGCTGGTGCTGGGCGAAGTAGCCGATGCGCGAGTGCTGGCCCCGCACCAGCTCACCGCCGAGGGGCGGCAGGGTTCCCACCAGGCACTTGAGCAGCGTGCTCTTGCCGGCGCCGTTGACGCCGAGCACGCCGATGCGCGCGCCGGGCAGGATGGACCGGCGGATGCCGGACAGCACGGGCTCGCCGTCGTAGCCGATGCTGACGTCGGTCATGGTCAGCAGCGGGTTCGACATCTTCTCCGGGTCCGTGAAGGCGAACTGATAGGGCGACTCGGCGTGCACCGGCGCGACGAGCTGCATGCGTTCCAGCGCCTTGATGCGGCTCTGGACCTGCTTGGCCTTGGTGGCCTTGGCACGGAACCGGTCGATGAAGGTCTGCATGTGGCGGATCTCCGCCTGCTGCTTGTCGAACGCCGCCTGCCGGTGGGTCAGCGCCTCCGCCCGCTGGCGCTCGAAGGCGGAGTAGTTGCCCCGGTAGCTGTCGGCCCGGCCGTGGTGCAGGTGCACCGTGTGGTCGGTCACCGCGTCCAGGAACTCGCGGTCGTGGGCGATGATCAGCAGCGTGCCGGAAAAACGCTGCAGCCAGCCTTCGAGCCACAGCGTGGTATCCAGGTCGAGGTGGTTGGTGGGCTCGTCGAGCAGCAGCAGGTCCGACGGGCACATCAGCGCCCGGGCCAGGGTCGCGCGGATGCGCCAGCCGCCGGAGAAGTCGGCGAAGGGGCGCTGGAAGTCGCCGGCGGCGAACCCCAGCCCGCCGAGGATCTCGCCGGCCCGGGCCTCGGCTTCGTAGCCGCCGAGGTCCTCGAAGCGGCCGTGGAGACTCGCGAGCGCCATGGCGTCGTCGTCGCGTTCCGCCGCGGCGATGCGCCCCTGCACGGCCCGCAGCTCGGTATCGCCGTCGATCACGTACTCGATCAGCGGCCGGTCGGTGGCCTCGACCTGCTGCGCCATGTGGGCGATGCGCCAGTCGGCGGGTACCCGCACGTCACCGTCGTCGGCCGTCACCTGTCCGAGGATCAGCTCGAACAGGGTGGACTTGCCGGCGCCGTTGCGGCCGACCAGGGCGGTTTTCTGGCCGGCGTGGAGCGTGCACGACAGACCGGTGAACAATGGCGTTTCACCACGCGAGAGCGATATGTCGGTGAGCTGCAGCACGGACTCGTATCACGGCACGGACGGGCGCGCAGTGTAGTGCACCGCGCGGAAAAATGGTCGAACGGGCGTGACGGGCGCCGGGTTCAGGCGGTGAGGGAACGGTCCTCGGTCGGGCGGCGATCCGCGGCCCGCGGGCTGCTGCGCAGGCGCCCTTCCGCGTTCTTCGGCTGCGCGTCGATCCACTTCATCAGCTCCCACCAGGCGGGTGCTTCCTTGCGGGCGGCACGGGATTCGACCATGTCGATGATGCCCTTGCCGAGCTCGGCAGCCTCCATGTAGACGGGGCTGTCGCGGAAGGTGGCGACGGTGGGGACGTCGAGACACGCGAGAAAATGCTGGAGCTTCGCGTGGGTCTCGGTGTTCGGCTGCACGCGGTTGGCGATGACGCCCAGAGGACGCGGCGCCATCCGGAACGCCCGGTGGGTAACCAGTTCGGTGATGAAACGGCTGCCCGCCTGAATGTCGATGGACGACGGCTGCAGCGGCACCAGCACTACGTCGGTCTGCTTGAGCAGCAGCTCCAGATCGCGGTCGCGGGCGTTGGAATGGCCGTCGACGATCACCCGGTCTGCGCTGGGCGGCAGCCGGTTCTGGAACGACTGGGTCTGATACATGCTGGAGCGGCGGTACGCTTCCACCAGGTGCACGTCCGGCAGCTCTGCGTCACGCTGTTCCGCCCAGTAGGAACTGGAAGCCTGCGGATCGTTGTCCATCAGCGCGACGACGTGGCCGGCGCTGGCGTAGGCAACGGCGAGGTTGGTGGCGATGGTGGTCTTGCCGCATCCGCCTTTGCCATTGATGACGAGTATGCGGCGCGCTTGTGGATCCATGTCATGCAGCCCCTGGTTCTGAAGAGCGCTCGAACCGGCTGACGGCCTGTCTTGCGCGAAAGCGCCAAGGTCCGAGTGCCAAGCATCCTTCATCCCGTCGCGTCCCGGCCCGTCGATGGGTCCAGGCTCGCGCCCCCGGCTGGTCCTTGTGTCTCTATCGGCCGGCTGCGCCGGCGCTTTATTGGCGGCTCGGGATCGCTCCCGGCCGGTGCTGATATCGGGTCGTGACATCAGCTTTTCTAGTGGCGTGCCCGACGATCTGTCCGGACGCCCGTTGCTCACGTTTTCCGGCTGCTTACTTGCCCGAATCGGTGAGCGGGACCAACCTGTGGATAACTATAACACCCGGTTTCAGACAATCGCCATACAACCGGGACAACTTTCCTCTACAAGAGCTTAGCGCACATTCGCAGTAACGGCGTTAAGAGCGGCGCCGGCTGACGGTGGCACGAGGGGGGGATGTCGGTGGTGCCCGCGCGTCAGGAGACGGGCACCTTCGCGGACCGGGCGGGCGGGTCAGCCCCGACGCAGCTCCAGCAGACGCCCGTCGCCGGCGAGGGCGAAGAATCGGCCCGGCGAGCTCGAAAAGCCCACGGCCATCACGGCGGAACCGCTCCGCTGCAGGGGGCTGTCGGGCGGGTTGCGCCAGCGCTGCAGGCGGCGGCCGGTGGTGACGTCCCAGAGCTCCACCGTGCGATTGACGTGGCCGATCAGCAGGTAGCGCTCGTCCGGCGAGAAGCGCGCGCTGGTGATGCCGTGATGGCGCTCCGCTATGGTCATCAGGCGCTGCCCGCTGGCGCCGTCGTAGACGGCGGCAAGCCGTCCCTGGCTGGCCGCGAAGGCGTAGCGACCCTCGGCGGACAGGGCGACCACGCGCACCGGATTGTCCTGAACGATCCGGTGCACGACCTCGCCGGTATCGACGTTCCACAGCACCGCGGTCTCGTCGTCGCTGCCGGTGAGCGCCCAGCGGGCGTCGGCGGACAGCGCCACGCTGCCCACCACGCCTTCGTGCAGCAGCGTCTCCAGATGGGCGCCGCTGTCGGCGTCGAACACCACCGCGCTGTGATCCTCGAGGCCCATCAGCACCCGCCCGTCGTTGGCAATGGCGACGTCCAGCGCGGCGCTGGGGGTGGTCCAGTAGGCCAGGGCGTCGCCGCTGCGGGTGTCCCAGACCACCAGTGTGCGCGGGTCGGTGGTCACCGCCCGGGTGCCGTCCGGGGAAAACTCCGCGGCCACCAGCTCGGAGAACTCGCCGGCCCGGTGGTTCCAGTTGAACACCCGTGCATAGCTGCCGGTGTTCCACAGACTGCCGCCGTGATTGAGCGACCCGACCAGGGCCAGCTCCGAGCCCGGCGACAGCGCGGCCGCGTAGACGCCCTGGGCGGCCAGCTCGTAGGACGCACTGGGTTTGCTGGCGCCGCTGCAGCCGGCGGCGGCCAGGAGCAGGGCGAGCATCGGGATTCGCAGGGTGTTCTGCACGGTATTCGCAGCGTTGCGGGCTCACCGGAAGTGTAGACGGGCCTGACGACGGCACTGGGACGTGGGTCCGAAATCCGCCGTCGACGCCGCGGCGGCGTGTCCGCGCGGCGGAGCCCGCTATGGGCCCACTGGCGCATTGGCCAGCCGTTGCTATGTTTCTTGACGAATCGGAGAGGGACTTTCGATATGCAGACCGCCACGGATACCACCCGGGACGGCGCGGGATCCGCCGACCGGTACTTCGACTATGCGGACCAGTCTTTCGGCGAATGCCGCCAGCGCCTGATCAGCTACCTGGTGAAGCTGAACCACGCGCTGAACGACGACCTGCCGGATCTGGCTCACGCGCTGCTGACCAGATTCTGCGACTCGCTGGTGGACTATCTGTCCGCCGGCCACTTCCGGATCTTTCAGCGGCTGTCGGTGCCTGGCGATGCCTACGCGCTGATCGAAGCCACCACCCAGGCCGGCGTGGCGTTCAACGACCGCTTCGGCAACGGCGTCGAGGCGCCGGTTCCGGAGGTGAAGGCGGCGCTGGAGCGCATCGCCCGGGCGCTGTCGGCGCGCTTCGAGCTCGAGGATCAGCTCCTGTACGCCGAACCCCACTGATTGCCGGCCCGGAGCTGGAGCACGGCCAGCACGGCGAGCCCCGCGAAGCCGAGCAGCGCCCAGCCCGGCAGCGTGATGCCCAGGAACTGGAAGGACACTGCCGCGCAGTCGCCGGTGCCCTGGGTCATCGCCGCGAGAACCTCGGAGAGCGGGAACGCCTCGAACATGTAGTCGAGGCCCGGACCGCAGGCCGGCACCTGATCCGGCGGCAGGCTCTGCAGGTAGAGCTGGCGGATCGAGAAGCCGCCGCCGATCATCGCGGAGATCAGGGTGAGCAGCGGGTAGATGCCCCACCGCGGGTCGTGCAGCAGCCCCGCCACCACGAACAGCCCCGCCGCGTAGAACCACAGCCGCTGCATCAGACACAGCGGGCACGGCACCATGGCGAACACGTGCTCCATCACGTGGGCGCCGAACAGCAGCACCCCGCAGACGGCCAGGGTCGCGAGCGCCAGGTCTCCGGCGGCAGCCCGGCGGATCAGCGAAGCGTTCACCCGGGCGCTCATCGGACGTTCACGACCACTTTGCCGATGGCCCGGCGCTCCATCAGGCAGCGCAGCGCCTCGGCGTACTCGGTCAGCGGATACTCGGCCCCGACCAGCGGGTCGATCCTGCCCTGCTGCTGCAGCGCCAGAATCTCCCGGAAGTTGTCCGCGGCCTCGTCCGGGCAGCGCGCCGACCAGGCACCATAGAACACGCCCACCACCTGGCAGCTCTTCAGCAGAATCAGATTGATCGGCACCTTGGGGATGTCGCCGGCGGCGAAACCGATGACCAGCACGCGGCCGTACCAGTTGACGCAGCGCATGCACTGATCGAACAGCTCGCCGCCCACCGGATCGTAGATCACGTCGGCGCCCTTGCCGTCGGTGAGGGCCTTGACCTTCTCCTTCAGCTCGCCGTCGGAGTAGTCGATCAGCTCGTCGGCGCCGGCCTTCTTCGCCACCTCGAGCTTCTCGGCGGTGCTGGCGGCGGCGATCACCCGGGCGCCCATGGCCTTGCCGAGCTCGACCGCGGCCAGGCCGACGCCGCCGGCGGCGCCGAGCACCAGCAGGGTCTCACCGGGCTTGAGGTCGGCCCGCTGCTTCAAGGCGTAGTAGGAGGTACCGTAGGTGGTGGAAATGCCCGACGCCTGTTGCAGGGTCATGGTCTCCGGCACCGGCTTCAGCGCCCGGGCCTTCACCACCACCTGCTCGGCGAAGCCGCCGAAGCCGATGCCGGCGAACACGCGATCGCCGACGGCGTAGCCCTCGACGCCCTCACCCAGCGCGGCCACGGTGCCGGCGATCTCGCCGCCGGGGGCGAACGGGAACGGCGGCTGGCTCTGGTACTTGCCCTGAATCATCAGCACGTCGGGGAAGTTGAGACCGCAGGCGTGGACGTCGACGAGAACCTCCCCGGCGCCCGGCTCGGGCGAGGGCACGTCCTCGAGGACGAGGCTTTCCGGAGGACCGAAGGCTTTGCACAGTACCGCTTTCATGGCTGATCCGCTCGAACTGGAAGCGCTCAAGGGTACTGGCCGGCTCCCGAGCGTCAACTATTCTTGAGGATGAACCGGTCCGGAATGCACTCCAGGAGCCCATGAGCAGGATGATCGTGAGCGTGAACCGAACGGCCTGGATGGCCGCCGCCGTGCTGGCCGTGTGGCTGGCCGCCGTGGGCGCCGTGGCCCAGGAAGCCGACGCGGCCGAGGGCGATTCGGCGGCGGACCCGGAGGAAGTCCGCTACGTGCCGCTGCAGCCGTCGTTCGTCACCAATTTCGGCGATACCGGCAACGGGCGCCTCAAGTTCGTCAAGGCGGACGTCTCGGTGCGGGTCAGCAGCTCGGCCGCGGCCACCGCGGCCCGCTACCACCTGCCGGCCCTGCGCAACGCCATCGTGCTGCTGCTGTCCCGTCAGGACGAGTCCACCATCGCCACCGGTACCGGCCGCGAAGCGATCCGCGCCGAGGCACTGGCCGAGCTGCGCGGCATCCTGGAGGCCGAGGAGGGCGAGCCGTTCATCGAGGACGTGCTGTTCACGAATTTCATCGTGCAGCGGTGATGCCGGCCCGGACGAGGCCGACCGACCCGTGACCCCGGCACGATCGACGACGATCGAACGCCCCATGACGCTCGAGCACCCGATGTAGGAGCGATCTCCAGATCGCGAAAATGTCTGGCCGAAGCAATCGCGATCTGGAGATCGCTTCTACAGGAAAGCCTTTTCTAAAGCGGGCGCTTCAGCCAGCCGGCGGCGTGGGTGACCAGGTCCGGGTAGTAGTCCAGAAAGTCCGCCTCCAGGGCCGGCAGCAGTGCTTCCACGGCGGCGATCGCCTCCGCCGTCAGCGCCTCCCTTCGCAGCCGTCTCAGCACCGCGCCCAGCCCGCGCTCCATGGCCTCCCGACCCTGGTAGCGGGCCAGCAGGTCGGCTTCCCGCATGTAGTCGAAGAACCGCAGTCCCGCCGGTGGCAGCCGGTGGGCGTGGCGGTCGATGGCCTGGTAGGTGTCGGCGGTGAACTGCTCCAGGGGCCGGGGATGAAAGCGCGTCCAGTGGCGGGCCAGCAGGTGGTCCGCCACCACGTCGACGAAGATCGGCGCGAAGCGCCGCAGCGGCGGCTCGAAGCGGCTGCAGCTCGCGGCGATGCCGGGGTGCTCGTTGCTGTAGGCGTCGATGCGGCGATGCAGGCGCACGCCCGTGGCCAGCGTCGCCGGCAGGCTCTCCGGAACCGGCCCTTTGACGAAATCGCCGAGAAAGCCGCCGGCGATCAGGTCCGGGTGCGCACGCTCGGGCGCCCGGTCGGCGATGGCGCAGTGGGCGAGGAAGTTCATCGGCCCGGGGGCTTCACGCCACCGTGAGGTAGCGCTCGAGAAATTCGTCGAAGCTCTCGGTCTCGGCGGCCTCCAGCCGCGCCTGCTCGGCGAGCGATTCGCGGGCCTGGGCCTCGTACTCGGCCAGCCGGTCCGGCAGCAGCGGATGCTCGTCGAAGTAGCCCTTGTGGGCGATGGACTGGTTCATGGCGAAGCGGAAGAACGGAATGCCCTGGGCCGACATGATGTCGAGCATGCGCGCCGACGGGGTCAGCGCCGGCTGCACCACCTTCTGCCGCTGCTCTTCCCAGGCGTGGACGTAGTCCGAGGTGCCGTGGGCATGGTCCAGCAGCTCCGCCAGGGGCCGGCAGCGGTCGAGAATCTCCCGGGACCAGTCCTCCCGGGTGCGCGTGCGGCCGTCCTGGACCAGTTCCAGACCGGGCTCGCGGCCGTGTTCCACCACCCGGAGCTGGTTCTCGCCCATCACCTCGCTCTCGTGGCGGCTGTCCGCCGGGCTGTCGGCCAGCAGGCAGAACAGCAGGAAGGTGTCCAGGAAGCGCATCTGGGGCACGTCGATGCCGACGTGCAGGAACGGGTTCAGATCCAGGCAGCGCACCTCCACGTACTCGACGCCGCGCTCGGTCAGGGCGCTGATGGGCCGCTCGCCGCTCTGCACCGGCTGCTTCGGCCGGATGGTGCCGTAGAACTCGTTCTCGATCTGCAGCAGGGCCGTGTTGAGCTGGCGGTACTCGCCGTCGACCTTCACGCCGATCTTCTCGTAGGGCTCGTAGGAACGGGTCAGCGCCTCCCGCATCGACCGGGCGTACTGGTCGAGGCTGTTGTAGGAGATGTGCAGGCTGCTCTGGGCGTCGCTCTGATAGCCGAGCCGGCCCATGCGCAGGGAGGTGGCGTGGGGCAGGTACAGCGACCCCTCGTCGAAGGCCTGCAGCGCATGGGGCCGATCCTTGACGAAGGACTTGCACAGCACCGGCGACGCGCCGAACAGGTAGATCAGCAGCCACGAGTAGCGGCGGAAGTTGCGGATCAGCGCGAAGTAGCTCTGGGTGCGGAAGTCCTGGGTCGCCCGGCCGCCGACGGCGTCGGCGAGCCGGGGCCAGAAGTCATCGGGCACGGAGAAGTTGTAGTGGATGCCGGAGATGGTCTGCATCAGCCGGCCGTAGCGGTTGCCGAGACCGAGCCGGTAGACGGTCTTGGCCCGGGCCACGTTGGACGTGCCGTACCGACCCACCGGGATCTCGTCGTCGCTGCCGAGCAGGCACGGCATGCTGGCCGTCCACATCAGCTCGTCGTCGATGCCCCGGTAGACGAAACGGTGCACGTCCTCGAGCTGCTCGATGGCACCCTGAGGCGAGTCGTGCACGTCCGTGATCAGCTCGAGCTGGGCCTCGGAGAAATCGGTGGTGATGTGGGGGTGGGTGAGCGGCGAGCCCAGGTAGGCCGGATGTGCCCGGCTGGACAGGGTGCCGTCCGGGCTGACGCGCAGGCTCTCCTTCTCGATGCCGCGGCGCAGGCCGCGCAGCACCGAGGGCGCCTGCTCGAATGCCCGGAGGACTTCCGACGATACTGCGGCCACGCTATACCCCCACGCAGAGTGGGACAGGTTAGCTAGAAATCCGCAGTCGGACCAGCGGCGACGATGGCCGGGTCGACGTCGAACCGCTCGAAGTTCTCGGTGAACTTGCCGATCAGGTTCTTCGCGGCTTCGTCGTAGGCCTGCTTGTCGGACCAGGTGTTGCGCGGATTCAGCAGGTGGTGGTCCACCCCCGGCACGGCGTTCGGAATGGCCAGGTTCAGGCCGGGCAGTTCCTCGGTGGTGACCCCGTCGAGGTCGCCGTTCTGGATCGCGGTGATGATGGCCCGGGTGGTCGGGATGCTGAAGCGCTTGCCGACGCCGTAGCCGCCGCCGGTCCAGCCGGTGTTCACCAGATAGACCTCGGAGCCGAAGTCCTCGATCCGCTTGATCAGCAGGTCGGCGTAGACGCCGGCCGGGCGCGGGAAGAACGGCGCGCCGAAGCAGGTCGAGAAGGTGGCCTTGTAGGCCTCGGTGGAGCCGATCTCGGTGGAGCCCACCGCGGCGGTGTAGCCCGACAGGAAGTGATAGGCGGCCGCTTCCTTGGACAGCACCGACACCGGCGGCAGCACGCCGCTGACGTCGCAGGTCAGGAAGATGATGCGGTTCGGCTCGCCGCCCCGGTTCTCGGGCACCTTGGCGTCGATGGCGCTGCGCGAGTAGCAGGCCCGGGTGTTTTCGGTGAGGCTCGAATCGCTGTAGTCGGGCTCCCGGGTGTCCTCGTCGATGACCACGTTCTCGACGATCGCGCCGAAGCGGATGGCGTCGTAGATCATCGGCTCGTTTTCACGGCTCAGGTCGATGCACTTGGCGTAGCAGCCGCCCTCGAAGTTGAACACCGTACCCTTGCCCCAGCCGTGCTCGTCGTCGCCGATCAGCAGGCGCGCCGGGTCGGCGGACAGGGTGGTCTTGCCGGTGCCGGAGAGACCGAAGAACAGGGTGACGTCGCCGTCGGCGCCCATGTTGGCGGAGCAGTGCATGGGCAGCACGTCCTTCTCGGGCAGCAGGAAGTTCAGCACCGAGAACATGGACTTCTTCATCTCGCCGGCGTAACGCATGCCGGCGATCAGCACGCGGCGCCTGGCGAAGTTGATCATCACCGTGCCGTCGCTGTTGGT
>MRWG01000609.1_pt1 | contig 34893 bp, 34 predicted proteins | sample 1013341 | NCBI WGS metagenome assembly MRWG01 (sample SAMN06117577, study PRJNA244670) | biofilm metagenome | biome: Water; feature: Cathode Biofilm; material: Biofilm; isolation source: microbial consortium enriched at the cathode of a solar microbial fuel cell | place: USA: District of Columbia ... | reverse complement strand
CCCAGCAGCGCGTTGCCCTTGCAGGCGTCGAGCACCACCGGCACCGAGCCGAACCAGGCCGCGAGGTCGCCCTGCAGCTTGGGATTGATGGAATGCTCCAGCCACATGTAGGCGCAGTTCGGATGCGGCGCCTCGGCGTGCATCATGGTGGTATCGGCCCAGCCGGTGGCGCCCTCCTCCGGCACCACGCTGGCGATCGGCTTGTTGTCGGCGACCAGCAGGTTCACCTGGAACGGCCAGGACGACGACGCGGCGATACCTTCGTTGTTGAAGTCGTCGATCTGGATGAAAGCGTCGTGCCAGTAGCGGCTGACCAGTTCGCGCTGGCCGCGCAGCAGGTCGAGGGCCGCCTTGTACTGGTCCTCGTTCAGCTCATAGGGATCCTTGATGCCGAGCTCGGGCTTGTGGGCCTTCAGGTAGAGCGCGGCGTCGGCGATGTAGATCGGGCCGTCGAAGGCCTGCACGCGGCCCTTGTTGGACTGGCCGTCCGGCAGCGTGGTCTCCTCGAAGACCACCTTCCAGGAGGTCGGCGCCTGCCCCTTGAAGACCTCGGTGTTGTACATGAGGACGTTGGAGCCCCACTGGTAGGGCACGCCGTAATGCACGCCGTCGACGGTGTGCCAGCGCGCGTTCTGCAGGCGCTCGTCCACCTTCGACCAGCTCGGCACGAGATCGGTGTTGATGGGCTGCACGCGCTTGCCGGAGATCAGCCTGAGGCTGGCGTCGCCCGAGGCGGTCACCAGGTCGAAGCCGCCCTCGTTCATCAGCGCGACCATTTCGTCGGAGGTGCCGGCGGTCTTGATGCGCACCTGGCAGCCGGTCTTGGCCTCGAAGTCGGTGACCCAGTCGAAGGCCTTGTCGGTCTCGCCGCGCTCGATGTAGCCCGGCCAGGCGACGATATCGACCACGCCCTCGCCGGCGCCGATCTCGGTCTTCATCTCCGCGGCCGCAAGCGGCCCCTGCAAAGCGAAGACGGCCGCGACGGCCATCGCGGTCCGAAGTAGTTTCACCATCCCTGTTGCTCCCCGTTTGGCGGATTTGTCGTGCGGGCGCCCCTGGCTAACCCAGGCGGCCGACCGGCCTTCCGCGCCCGATCCGGGATGATAGCGACGCCTTGAAAGATTTCGCCAATTCAAAATGTTAAAATGAGATATCGGAAAAACCGATATCAGCGGACGCGCCGCTGGGTCACCGCCAGGTCGATGAAGGTCTCGGCGGTGCGCGGCAGCGGCAGCCCGCGGCGCCAGGCGACGCCGACGGTGAGGTCAGGCATCGCCTCGGCGATGTCGCGCGCCTCGATGCGGTCGCCTTCAAGCGACCACGGCCGGTAGGCGAGGTCCGGCAGCACGGCGAGGCCGGCGCCGGTCGCCACCAGGCTGCGCACCGCCTCCACCGAGCGGGTGCGGAAGGCCACCTTGGGGCGCACCCCGGCGGCCCGCCAGGTGCGCCCGGTGACTTCTTCCACCTCGTCGACCGACAGCACGATGAAGGCCTCCTCGGCGGTCTCCTTGAGGCTGATCGGCGCGTTGCGCAGCAGGCGGTGGCCGCTCGGCAGCCAGAGGTGATAGCGCGAGGCCTGCAGGCTCTCGGTCTCCAGCGCCAGGTTGTCCTGCAGGTTGGAGACGATGATCACGGCGACGTCGATCTCGCCGTTCAGCAGCAGGTGTTCCAGGTAGTCACGGGTGTCCTCGACGACGCTCACCTGGACAGCGGGAAAGACGCGGCGATAGCGCGCCAGCAGATCGGAGAGACAATAGCCGGCGACCAGGGTGGTGACGCCGATCTGCAACTGGCCGACCAGCGGCGCCTGCTCGCTGCGCAAAGCACGCTGCGCGTCGTTCACCTCGGCGAGGATGCGGTGGGCATGGCGCAGGAACTGCTGGCCCTTGTAGCTGAGGGAGACGCCGCGCGCCTGACGCTCGACGAGCTGAATGCCGAGCTCTTCCTCCAGTCCCTTGATCGCCTCGGTGACGGTCGACTGGGAGACGGAGAGCTGCTGGGCAGCGCCGGTGACCGAGCCGTTCTCGGCCACGGCGATGAAGTAACGGACCTGTCTGAGAGAGAGCGCCATGACCGCAAGCTATCATCAAGCCGCGGCAACTGCCGCAGCTTCGTCCTGCAAGCAGGTGTCGGTCCGCTCGTTCTAGAAAGTGATGAGGCCGAAGAGGTAGGTCACGCCGACGATCACCACCAGCGCCACGGCGATACCCTCGCCCCAACGCCAGAGGCGCCGCTTCTCGCTGCCTTCCTGCTGGCTCTCTACAACCGATCGATACATCTCGCCATCCCTCCCCTGCACGGCTCCCCGCCGTTCTGCGGACAGCCCCTCAAGCTCGAATGCTGGGGCGCCGGGTGCCTCCTTCTGACCGGAGGACTTGCCGGGCGCCACCGCCGGGGGCCTTCGCACGGGAACAAGGATAGCAAATCGCCGGGCCGGCGAGAAGTGTCGACAATCAAGGGCCGGAAAGGCGGCCTGGAGGTGGCCTCAGGCGTCGTCGCGCCAGAAGGCGGCGGCCAGGATCATGTCGACGCAGCCGCCGTCCGATGCCAGGGGCAGCAGCAGGCGCTGGTAGTCGAAGGTTCTGCTGTCCTTGCCGACGCCCTGGTTGTGGCGCAGGCAGGGGCGGCCCCGGGACACCACATAGAGGTAGTCCTCATGAATTTTTTCCCAGTCAGTGCCGATATAGGCTTCCCCCACCGTAAGACCGGTGGTGTCGCGACCCATGTGCCGCACCAGGGCGGTGCCCACCAGGCGGTAGCGCAGCTCCGGGACGCACTCCCCCGATCGCTGGGCCGGGACCTGTCCGGGCAGCGTCACATCGATCAGCATGAGGTGCGGCAGCAGCTGCGGGATATCGAGCGGATCGATGTCCCGGCGCGCAGGCAGACCGCTCCCGTCGCGCCGCCCGCTCCAGTAGTCGAAGAGGGCGCGCAGCGCGGGATGGTCGATCGCCTGGGGCGCCGGATCGCGTAGAACGTCTGCCATAAAAGTTTCTCTGTTCAGGTACTCGCTTGATCGAATATTTCTTAACGACGGCTCTTCTACTTGAAAAACTTCACGAGACCTGGAATCGACATTGCAGTGCAACATTTTTGTTGCAATCGGACGCAGTCCCGGGTATCACCGCGCCCATGAGTGACTCCACGAAAAACTCCAAGCCCAAGTCCGATCGCGCCTACGAGAAGAAGCGTCGGAGCTGCCTGATGTGCAGTTCTGACTTTGTCAGCTCTTGGCCTGGCGAACGGGTTTGCCAGTCCTGCAAGTCCACCAGCGCCTGGCGCGAAGGCATCGCCGCCTAAGCCAGCCACCCTCCCCGCCTGACCCCTGCCGCCGCGGCTTCCGGCCGCGATACGCCAGCAGTGACAACAGGCATCCGGGGCTTTCGACGAGCAGCGGTCCTGATCCACGCGGATCCAGAACCGGAAATTACTGGCAAACAGCCTGTCAGCGCGCCCTCCGCGGCGCGTGAAGCCTGCTGCGTGACGCTTGGCGCCTGCCGGCGCCCTACCGACTGCTAGGACTTGATGTCGAGCAGGCTGTCGGTCAGCTCGTCCTGGGTCTTCAGCGCCTTGGCATTGGCCTCGTAGGCACGCTGGGCCTGGATCTGGGTGACCAGCTCCTCGGCCAGGTTGACGTTCGGAATGGCGGCAACGCCGTTGGCGTCGGCATCCGGGCTGCTCGGCGCATAGACCTCCACCGAAGGCGGCGTCACCGGGCGCACCTCGGCACGCACCCCGCCGCCGGCGGTGGTGACATCCTGTACCTGCTTGGGCACGTAGGCCCCAGGCTGCTCAGCGGGGCCGTTCTCGCGGACCCCACGGCTGCGCATGTTGGCGATGTTGTCGGCCGACACCGCCACGCGCTTGCTGTTGGCCATCAGGCCCGACAGGGAAGCCGAAAAACCCGAAATCATGGGCAAGCCCTTCCTCTCCTTAGAACAAAGGTCATTGTACCGCTCCCGCCGCAGCGGCACAAATATTTGAATTTTATATACTTTTTACCAGAGTTGGCAGAAATCCAGGCCTATGCGCTGGTTGCAGGGCCGCCGCCCACCTATATTGGGTTGATATATCTCCGACCGATATATTCAATAGCCGTCCCGGCACTCAACCCCCGGTGCCAACCCTTGCAAGAGATTGCCCTATGGACGTGAAAACCCTCTGCCTCGGTGTGCTGTCCCGTGGCGAGGCCAGCGGATACGAGATCAAGAAGGCTTTCGAGGAAGGGCCCTTCAGCCACTTCCACCAGGCCAGCTTCGGCTCGATCTACCCCGCCCTGAACGCCCTCAGCGCCGAAGGCCTGATCGCCGGGCGCGCCCAGGCGCAGGACAAGCGGCCGGACAAGAAGAGCTACTCGATCACCCCGAAGGGAACCAGCGCCCTGGTCGCGGCCCTGATGGCGCCGCCGGCCCCCGATGCCATGCGCTCCGACTTCCTCTTCATCCTGACCTTCGCCCAGTACCTGCCGCCGGCACGCGTCGACGACCTGATCGACCAGCGCATCGCCTGGTACCGCGCGGCGCTGGAGCGCATGGAGGCCTGCGGCTGCGAGCCGGGGGCCGCCCCCGGCGCCGACTTCGTGCGCGGCATGGGCATCGCCGTCTACCGTGCCGCCGCCGAGTATCTGGAAACGCACCGCGCAGCGCTGCTCGCCGAGATCGGCGAACCGCCCCTGCAGGTCGCGGAATAGAAGCGAACGGAAAAGCAAGCCGCCGAAGTGAACGAAACCGCGCAGCGGCACGTAATAGAACCAAGGACAAGCCCGCTGGCGAGCGCGACCACACAATGAGCCATTCTCAATGAAACGTTCGATCATCTTTGCCGTGCTGCTGGCCGTCGGCGCCACCCTCTGGGTCGCCTCCGGCCAGTTCGGCGAAAGCGGTGCCGAACCGCCGGCACAGAAGCCGCCCGCCGATCTCACGGCGCTGGACCAGGCGCCGCTGGTGCGCGTGCGCCCCTCACGCGCCGAACAGCACGCGGTGATCGACCTGCTGCGCGGCCGCAGCGAGGCCAACCGCCTGGTCGAGATCAAGTCGGAGACCGATGGGCGCCTCGCCGAGCTGCCCATCAACGACGGCACGCGCGTGAAGGCCGGCGACGTCATCGCCAAGCTGTCGCCGGGCGACCGCCCTGCCCGCCTCGCCGAAGCCAGGGCCCTGCTGGCGCAGCGCAAGGTCGAGTTCGACGCCGACAAGAAGCTGTCCCAGAAGGGCTTCCGCGCGGAAACCCAGCTGGCCGCGAGCCAGGCCGAACTGGAAGCCGCCGAGGCGGCCGTGAAGATCGCCGAAGTGGAACTCAGCTACACCACCATCCGCGCGCCCTTCGACGGCGTGATCGACGACCGGCTGGTGGAGATCGGCGACTTTATCGACCGCGGCGAAGCCGTCGCCCGGCTGGTCGAACTGGATCCCATGCTGATCGTCACCCAGGTGAACGAGCGTGACATCAGGCGGCTGAGCGTCGGTGCGCCCGGCCAGGCCCGCCTGATGGGCGGCGCGACGGTGACCGGCACCATCCGGCACATCTCCGCCATCGCCGACGAGGCGACCCGCACCTTCCGGGTCGAGCTCGAGGTACCCAATCCCGACCGCCGCATCGCCGCCGGCATGACCGCGGAGATCGCACTGCCGCTGAGCGAGATCGCCGCGCACCATGTCTCGCCCGCCGTCCTCACCCTGGCCGAGAACGGCGAGATCGGCGTGAAGGCGGTCGACGCCGAAGGCCGCGTCGCCTTTCACGCGGTGAGCATCGTCGACACCGACAACCAGGGCATCTGGATCACCGGACTGCCCGAAGAGATCACCCTGATCACCGTCGGCCAGGAATACGTCAGCGCCGGCGAGGCCGTGCGTGCCGTGCAGGAGTCGGAGATCGAAGAGAGCCTCGAGGATCTGTCGTGAACGCGATCATCGACGCCGCCATCTCCCACAGCCGCACCGTCATTCTGTCGCTGCTGCTGATCCTGGTTGCCGGCAGCGTCGCCTATGTCTCGATCCCCAAGGAAGACTCGCCGGACATCAACATCCCGACGCTCTACGTCAGCATGACCCACGAGGGCATTTCGCCGGAGGATGCCGAGCGCCTGCTGATCAAGCCGATGGAAAAGCAGCTGCGCGCCATCGAGGGCGTGAAGGAGATGAAGTCGACCGCCTTCCTGGGCGGCGCCAACGTGGTGATGGAGTTCGACGCCGGTTTCGATGCGGACCAGGCCCTGCTGGACGTGCGCGAGAAGGTCGATCTGGCCAAGCCCGAGCTGCCGGAAGACGCCGAGGAACCGACGGTCCACGAAATCAACCTCTCGCTCTTCCCGGTGCTCACGGTCTCGCTCTCCGGCACCGCGCCGGAGCGCAGCCTGCTGCGCATCGCGCGAGACCTGCAGGACCGCATCGAAGGCATCTCCAGCGTGTTGGAGGCAGAAATCGTCGGCGACCGCGACGAGCTGCTGGAGGTCATCATCGATCCCCTGGCGCTGGAGAGCTACAACCTGGACGCCGAGGACATCCTCACCATGGTGTCCAAGTCGAACCGGGTGGTCGCCGCCGGCGCGCTGGATACCGGCCAGGGCCGCTTCGCCATCAAGGTGCCGGGCCTGTTCGAGACCATGGAGGACATCGTCAACCTGCCGCTGAAGGTGAGCGGCGATGCCGTGGTGCGCTTCCGCGACGTTGCCAGCCTGCGCCGCACCTTCAAGGATTCCGACGGCTTCTCACGGCTCAACGGCCAGCCGTCGCTGGCGCTGAAGGTCTCCAAGCGCACCGGCGAGAACATCATCGAGACCATCGAGAGCGTGCGCGCCGTGGTCGAGGCACAGCGCACCGCCTGGCCCGCGACGGTCACCGTGGCCTACAGCCAGGACAAGTCCACCGACATCCGCAACAACCTGCTCGACCTGCAGAACAACGTGCTGAGTGCCATCCTGCTGGTCATGGTCGTCATCGTCGCCGCGCTGGGCATCCGCTCGGCCTGCCTCGTCGGCATCGCCATTCCCGGCTCCTTCCTGACCGGCATCCTGGTGCTGGCGGTGGCCGGCCTCACGGTCAACATCGTGGTGCTTTTTGCGCTCATCCTCGCCGTCGGCATGCTGGTCGACGGCGCCATCGTGGTCACCGAGTACGCCGACCGCAAGATGAGCGAAGGCCAGCCGAAGAAGGAAGCCTACGCCCTGGCCGGCAAGCGCATGGCCTGGCCGATCATTGCCGCCACGGCGACGACGCTGGCCGCCTTCCTGCCGCTGATGTTCTGGCCGGGCGTGGTCGGCGAATTCATGAAGTACCTGCCGCTGACCCTGATCGCCACGCTGAGCGCGTCGCTGTTCATGGCGCTGATCTTCGTGCCGACCCTGGGCTCGGTCTTCGGCAAACCCGGCGGCACCGCCGACCCGGACACCATGAAGGCGCTGGCCGCCGGCGAGAACGGCGACCTGCACGACGTCAAGGGCTGGACCGGACGCTACCTGAAGGTTCTCGGCTTCGCGCTGCGCCATCCGGGCAAGATCCTGCTCGCCGCCGTCACCGCCCTGGTACTGGTCATGGGCGCCTATGTCAGCTTCGGGCGCGGCGTCGAGTTCTTCCCCGACGTCGAGCCGCACAACGCCGTGCTGCAGCTGCATGCCCGCGGCAACCTCTCGGTCGAAGAGCGCGACGCCCTGGTGCGCCAGGTCGAGAGAGTCGTCCTGGCACTGCAGCGCGAGCACGGCGAGTTCCACGCCATCACTTCGGAGTCCATGGCGGCCTCCGGCCAGCAGGGCGGCGACGAGGCCGAGGACATCATCGGCAAGATCACCCTGGAATTCACCGACTGGTTCTCGCGCCGACCGGCCGATGAGATCCTCACTGAGATCCGCGAACGCAGCGAGATCTTCGGCGGCATCCTGGTCGAGGCGCGCAAGGAAGAGTCGGGCCCGCCGGTCGGCAAGCCGGTGCAGATCGAGGTTTCCTCGGCCACCCCCGCACTGATCGATCCGACCACCCGGCGCATTGCCCAGGCGATGGAGCAGATGGGCGGCTTCGTCGACATGGAGGATGGCGGCCAGGTGCCGGGTATCGAGTGGGAACTGGTGGTCGACCGCGCCCAGGCCGCCAAGTTCGGCGCCGACATCAGCCTGATCGGCAGCTATGTGCGCATGATCACCAACGGGATGAAGCTGGGCGAGTACCGGCCCGACGACAGCAGCGAGGAAATCGACATCGTCGTGCGGCTGCCGCAGCAGTACCGCAACATCGAGCAGCTGGACCGCATCCGCATGCAGACCTCTTCCGGCCTGGTGCCGATCTCCAACTTCGTCACCCGGGTGCCGAAGCCGAAGGTCGGCCTGCTGCGGCGCACCGACGGCAATCGCGCGATGACGGTGAAGGCCGATGTCGCGCCCGGCCTGCTGGCCGACGACAAGGTGCAGGAGGTGCGCGCCTGGCTGGCGACGCAGCAGTTCGACCCGCGCGTCAACATCGAGTTCAAGGGTGAGGACGAGGAGCAGAAGGCCGCCTCGGATTTCCTCGGCAAGGCCTTTGCGGTCGCCCTCTTCCTGATGGCGATCATCCTGGTCACGCAGTTCAACAGCTTCTACAGCGCCGGGCTGATCCTCAGCGCCGTGATCATGTCGACGGTCGGCGTCATGATCGGCCTGCTGGTGACCCACCAGCCCTTCGGCATCGTCATGTCGGGCATCGGCGTCATCGCCCTGGCCGGCATCGTGGTGAACAACAACATCGTGCTGATCGACACCTTCGACCGCCTGCGCGAGACCATCGCCTCGCCGCGCGAGGCGATCCTGCGCACCGGTGCCCAGCGCCTGCGCCCGGTGCTGCTGACCACGGTCACCACCATCCTCGGCCTGATGCCGATGGTGCTGGCGATGAACATCGACTTCTTCTCACGCACGGTGCAGGTCGGCGCGCCCTCGACCCAGTGGTGGCGCCAGCTGTCGACGGCCATCGTCTTCGGGCTGACCTTCGCCACCCTGCTGACCCTGGTGGTGACGCCCTCGGCGCTGATGCTGCGCGAGAACGTCCGTGCCTGGCGGGCCGGACGGCGCGAAAAGCGGCAGCCCGCCGAGGCCGACGCCGAGCAGCGGCGCCCCGCCGGCAAGCCGGGCCGCCCGGTCTCCGAGGCGGCGGAGTAGCTCCTAGCTAGATATCGTCTTCCGGCAGGACCGGCTCTGCCGGGGTTTCCGGCGCGCCGCGGCGCAGTTCGCGGCGGTGCTGGACCACCGAGAAGGGAATGCTCGCCAGATAGATCAGGGTGACCAGGGTCACCATGATCCAGGTCTCGCTGATCAGCAGCGCAATGAAGAGCACCAGGCCAACCAGGGCGAAGAGCCGCTGCGGCGCGCGCAGCTTCAATTTCTTCATCGAGAAGGTCGGCACCCGGCTGACCATGAGGATGCCGACGGCCAGCAAAGTGATGACGTTCACCACGTCGCTGCGCAACAGGTCGTCACCGACAACGAAGGACATGCTGATCGGCAGCACCGCCAGACCGGCGGCGGCCGGCGCCGGCACGCCGACGAAGTAGCGCGATGCCAGCGGCGCAGGGTTTTCCTCGCCGAGCGCGGTATTGAATCGGGCCAGGCGCAGCGCGCAGCAGGCGGCGTAGACGAGGCAGGCGGCCCAACCGATGCCGCCGCCGTCATAGAGCGTCCAGAAATAGATCATCAGGGCCGGCGCGACGCCGAAGGCGATGACGTCGGACAGCGAGTCGAGCTGCGCACCCAGTTCGCTGGTCGCCCCCATGAGGCGAGCGATGCGCCCGTCGAGGCCGTCGAACAGCATGGCCACCAGCACCGCGCCCACCGCCAGCTCCCAGCGGTCCTGCAGGGCAAAGCGAACCGCGGTCAGCCCGGAGCAGAGCGCGAGCAGGGTCAGCGCGTTGGGTATCATCCGGTTGATCGACAACGCCGTAACCCGGCGGCGACGAAACTCCGCCATGCTGCTATCTTTCTCCTCTATCGCTCTTCGCCCTGGCGCGCGGCCTCGTCCGACTGCAGGTCGGCGATGACGGTCTCCCCGGCGATGGTGGTCTGATAGGGCGTCACCAGGGGGTTGACCCCTTCCGGCAGGTAGACGTCCATACGGCTGCCGAAACGAATGAGACCGAAGACCTGACCTGCGCGCAGCGGCTCGTCGAGCTTCAGGTTGCACACGATACGGCGCGCCACCAGGCCGGCGATCTGCACGAAGCCGATGTCGACGCCGTCGTAGGTCGTCACCTTCACCGCCATGCGTTCGTTGTCCTCCGAAGCCTTGTCGAGGGCGGCGTTGACGAACTTTCCGGGACGGTAGGACAGTGCGGTGACCGTGCCGTCGATCGGCACCCGGTTGATGTGCACGTTGAAGACGTTGAGGAAGATCGACACGCGGGTCAGCGGCTCGTCGCCGAGTTCCAGTTCGGGCGGCGGCACGGCGCGCGTGATCGGCTGCACCATGCCGTCGGCCGGGGCGATGACCAGGCCGACCCGCGTCGGGGTCACCCGGGGTGGGTTGCGGAAGAAATAGGCGCAGTAGGCGGCGGCCAGCAGGCCGAGCCAGAACAGCGGCCCCCACAGCAGCCCGAGCACCACGGCGACGGCCAGGGCAATCCCGACAAAGGGCCAGCCGGCCCGGTGGATCGGCACGATAACACTTCGAAACACGCGGAATTCCTGTCAGTTGCGGCGATTCGGTGAAACCCTACTGGAACCGGGGGCGGCAGGCCAGACCAACGAAAAACCGTGCTTCGCCCGTGCTTTACCGAACCTTAAAAGCTCCCATGCTACTCAAATAGTCCTAACCCGACAGGAGCTAAGGCTTTGGATAATAAGGGGATCGAGCCGCGCGATTCCAAGGTGGCAGGTGAAGCGGCCAAGTCGGCCGTGAAGCAGGTCGCCGGCACGTCGCTCCCCCTCGAGGTCGGCAGCGTGGCGATCGGCGCGGACGGGCACATCGAGCGCGCCGACGGCGAGCGCCCGCTCTACTTCCGTTTCACCGCCTGCGGCATCCTCTTCGAAGCCGATCTCGCCAGCCGGGAGGCGCCGCTGCGGTTGCGCGCCAACCTCGGCAAGCTGCCCTACAGCGCCGAGTCTCCGGAGGCGCGCAACATGGCGCGCAGTGTGATAGCGGCCACCGGCCGCCTGCGCCGCGGCCACATCCTGCTGTCGCCCGACCATGACATGGTGCTGGAGGGCGAACTGCCGCCGCCGAGCCCGCGCACGCCGGTCAGCGTCATCGCCACCGCGGTCGCCCTGATCCTCGACTTCAAACCCTACCTCGACCTGCTCGGCGAGGCGGTCGCCATCCGGCGCGCGCAGCCGCAGCCGCCGAGCGACGACAGCGAGCCGCTCCCCGCCGAGAGCTGAGCCGGCACGGCGCTTCTCCTCTATTGACCGCGAATCAGTTGGTGGCGGGCAGTTCGAAGACCTGGCCGGGATAGATCAGGTCCGGGTCGCGGATCTGATCCTTGTTGGCCTGGTAGATCACCGAGTATTGCAGGCCTTGCCCGTAGGTACGCCGGGCGATGCGCCACAGCGAGTTGCCCGGCTGCACGATGACGAAGGTCTCGTCGGCCATGGCCACACGCACCGCCTCGCGCGAGAAGGGCGTTTCGACGCGCGCAATGACCTTGCCGCTGCCGTCCACCTGATCGACCCGCAACTGGTGCAGGCCCTCGGCCACCGGGTCCTTCGGCGCATAGCTCCAGCGGCCGTCGACTCCGGCCACGCTGTCGCCCAGCAGCCGGTTGTCGAGATAGATCACCACCCGGCTGCCCGGTGCCGCACGGCCGCCGATTACCGCCTTGCCGTCCTCGTCGTAGTCGACGCTGTCGAGCACGAGGTCGCCGTGGACGATGCCTTCCTCCGGCTCCTGCGGCAGCACCTTGCTGCCGCCGCCCTGGCGCGGGGTCAGCACGGCGAGCACCTGCGCGCCGTCAGCCGGCGCGGCGGCGTCTTCCGAAGCCGCGGACTTGGGCGCTGCCGCACCCCCGGACGTTGCCTTGGGCGCCGGGGTCCGGGGCTCCGGCACGACGACCACCACGACCTCTTCCGAGAGGGCGGCCGCGCCTTCGGCGTTGTGGGATTCGACACCGATCTCGTGACTGCCCGGCGTCAGCGGCTGCTCGGGAACGATCGCCCAGGATCCGCTGGCATCGGCCTTGGTACGGCCCAGCGAGGTGCCGTCCTGGGTGGTCACGTTGACGTCGCTGTCGGGGGCAGCGCGCCCGGCGATCACCGTCTCGCCGCTCTTCTCCACGCGCACGACGTCGAAGCTGGGCGCTTCGATGGCCGGCAGCGTCGCGGCTGCTTCGGCCGGCATCGCCTTGGCGGTGGCAGCGGCTGTCTCGCCCGACGCCGCAGTCGCGGGGGGGCTCGCCGGGGCCGCCGCGGAGGAAGACGTCGTCTCCGCAGAGGGGGTGGGCGTGCGCGGCTTCACCTGCACCACCGGCGCGTCGCTCTCCGCCGGCTCTTCCTGCACGGCCGCAACATCGCCCCCGGCGGCACTGGGGGCTTCCTGCCCGCCGCTGCCGATCAGGTAATACGCGATGAGCGCCGCCGCCACGATGGCGACCGCACCCGCTGCAATTACAACCCTTTGCAAATCGCCTAGCCTCCACGCCCCCTAGTAAAACAGCCTAGTACGCGCGCGGCGCGGGTGCAATGGCGGCAGAGCCCTTGTCAGGGGGTGGGGTGCGGCGGCAACTCTTTGATATATTTAGCAATTGCCGCCAGGTCTGCATCGCTGAGGCGGCTTGTGGAATTGTCGATCACCTCGCCCATCGCGTCGCTCAGGAAGTCACCCTCCGGCGTGATGCCGCTTTTGAGGGCATAGGCGATGTCCGATTCGCTCCAGTCTGCCAGGCCGCCGGGGCCCGGCGTGAGGTTCGGCACCTTGCCGCCGTCGGGCCCCTTCGGGTTGCCCGCGAGTTCCCTGTCGCCGTCGACGGCACCGAGGAAACCGCGCGGGCTGTGGCACTCGCCGCAGTGGGTGAGATGGCGCACCAGATAGGCGCCGCGATTCCAGGCGGCGTCCTTGCCGGCCTGAGGTTCGAAGGCGCCGGCATCGAGATAGAGCGCCTGCCAGAGATGCAGGGTGAAGCGCAGGTTGTAGGGAAAGCCGAGATCGTGGTCCCGGTTCTCCTGCGTCACCGGCGGCTGCGCCATGAGGTAGGCGAAGAGATCGCCGATGTCCTGATCGGTCATGCCGCTGTACGAGGGATAGGGGAAAGCCGGGTAGTAGGGATCGCCCGCCGGCGAGGTGCCATGGCGCAGGGCGGTCAGGAAATCTTCCTCGCGCCAGGCACCGATGCCGGTGGCCGGGTCGGGGGTGATGTTCGGCGTGTAGAAGGTGCCGAAGGGAGTCGCCAGTGCGCGGCCGCCGGCAAGCGCCTCGCCGCCGTTCTTCGCGTCGGTGTGGCAACCGAGGCATCCGGCGGCCTGGAAGACATAGCGGCCGCGTTCGACGGCGGGATCCGCCGCGGCGGGCGCGCCCGCCGTGTCCTGGGCCACGGCCGCCGGCAGGCCCGCCAACAAAGCAGCGAGGGCGAGCCCCCAGACATATCCGGGAGCCCGCCCTGCTTTCCGTCCCGCGGTCTCAAGCCGCAAATCGGATCTCCAACTTGAGAGGGGAACTATTCGACCTTCGGGCCGCGGAAGGCTTCGTGGCAACCGCCACAGCCCTCCTTGCCCATGGCGCCGACGGCGGCCTGCACCGCCGCCATGTCACCGCCGTCGAAGGACGCGACCACCGCCATGCTTTTCTCTTCCAGCATCTCGGCCTTGGCGACGAAACCGTTCCAGTCCAGCCAGATCTCCGGCTTGCCGCGGTTCTTGCCGACAGCGTCCATCTCCGAAAGGCTGGCCTCGGTCTCGAAGGCGGCAGGAATCTGCCCGGCGAGTTCATGGATCTTCGCCGCGGCGGCCTTGGCTTCCTCGGCCGTTCCCTTGGATTCCTTCAGGTAGTCGCCGATGGTCTTCATGTTGCCGCCGATGGACTTCATGAGTTCCTGGCGTTCCTTCACGGCCGCCATCTGCGCCGCGTCGGCGAGCTGCAGCGACACCGGCTCCGCCGCCTGCGCGACGCACAGCGCGCTCAGCATGACTCCGCCGGCGACCGCCAGGGCCCCCACTCTCGAATAGACGCTCGTGATGCTCATTACTTGACCCGCTCCTTCCTTGTTTATGCCCCCGTGCGGTCAACACAGGGGCATATTCGCTTTGGTTTCTCAGCGCGCCAATCCGAGCGGCATCGGATCCAGCCCCGAGACGACCTGATCTGGATGGGATCAACAGGCCTGTGCTACAAGGCGGTCACGAGAAGTGACGCCCTGCTACACTACTGAAACGCCGTCCGATTTCAACGCCACCCTGCGGCGCGGCCGGCCGGTAACGAGTTTGTGAAGATGGATATCAAAGCTCTCTGCGTGTACTGCGGGTCTTCCAGCCAGGTCCGCCAAAGCCACCTCGACGCCGCCCGTGCGCTGGGCGACATGGCCGCACGCCGCGGGGTCGATATCGTCTTCGGCGGCGGGCGCGTCGGTCTGATGGGCGCACTGGCCGAAGGGGCCCTGGCGGCCGGCGGTCATGTCGTCGGGATCATTCCTCGGCACCTGGAAGACCTCGAGGTCGGCCACCGCGGTTCCAGCGAATACCTGGTGGTCGACTCGATGCATGCGCGCAAGCAACTCATGGCGGAACGCTCGGACGCCTTCTGCGCTCTGCCCGGCGGCCTCGGCACCCTGGACGAGACCTTCGAGATCATCACCTGGCGCCAGCTGAAGCTGCACGACAAGCCGGTGATCCTGCTCAACCTGGAGGGCTTCTGGGACCCGCTGCTGCGCCTCGTCGAGCACCAGACCGCCGAGGGCTATCTGCGCGGCGCCAGCGGCCTGTTCCACGTCGTCGAGCGGGTCGAGGACGTCCTCACCGTGGCCGCCGAGGCCCCCCGCCCGACCCTGCCCGACAAGATCGAACGCATGTAATCCACCGCCCGAAAGCAGGCCCGGCAAAGGCGGCGCGGGCCGGCTTGCGCGGGCGCGGCAGCCTGCTATCTTGCGCCGCAAAATCCGACACCAATTCCGTCTGGGCGTGGGCCGCCCGGGCCGGCCTGTTCAGCACTCCTGGAGGAAAAAGATGGGGAAAATCAAGGTTAAGAACCCGATTGTCGAGCTCGACGGCGATGAGATGACGCGGATCATCTGGGACAAGATCAAGTCCAAGCTGATCCTTCCCTATCTTGATGTCGACCTGAAGTACTACGACCTCTCGGTCGAGAAGCGCGACGAGACCGACGACCAGATCACCGTCGACGCCGCCAACGCCATCAAGCAGTACCGCGTCGGCGTGAAGTGCGCCACCATCACCCCGGACGAGGGCCGCGTCGAGGAGTTCGGCCTGAAGAAGATGTGGCGCTCGCCCAATGGCACCATCCGCAACATCGTCGGCGGCACCATCTTCCGCCAGCCCATCATCTGCCAGAACGTGCCGCGCCTGGTGCCCGGCTGGACCCAGCCCATCGTCATCGGCCGCCACGCCTTCGGCGACCAGTACCGCGCCACCGACTTCCTGGTGCCGGGCCCCGGCAAGCTGACCATGACCTTCCAGCCGGAAGGCGGCGGCAAGGCAACCACCTACGACATCTTCGACTTCCCCGAGGCCGGCGTGGCCATGGGCATGTACAACCTGGACGAGTCGATCCGCGGCTTCGCCAGCGCCTGCCTGAACTACGGCCTCAACCTCGGCTGGCCGGTCTACCTCTCGACCAAGAACACCATCCTCAAGATCTACGACGGGCGCTTCAAGGACATCTTCCAGGAAACCTACGACAGGGACTTCAAGAAGGCGTTCGAGGCCAAGGGCATTCACTACGAGCACCGGCTGATCGACGACATGGTGGCGGCGGCCATGAAGTGGTCCGGCGGCTACGTCTGGGCCTGCAAGAACTACGACGGCGACGTGCAGTCCGACACCGTGGCGCAGGGCTTCGGCTCGCTCGGCCTGATGACCTCGGTGCTGCTGACGCCGGACGGCAAGACCGTCGAGGCCGAAGCGGCGCACGGCACGGTGACGCGCCACTACCGCCTGCACCAGCAGGGCAAGCAGACCTCGACCAACCCGATCGCCTCGATCTTCGCCTGGACCCGCGGCCTGCAGTTCCGCGGCGAGTTCGACGGCACGCCCGAGGTGAAAAAGTTCGCCGAGACTCTGGAGAGGGTTTGCATCGAGACCGTCGAGTCGGGCCACATGACCAAGGACCTCGCCCTGCTGATCAGCCCCGACCAGGTCTGGATGACCACCGACGACTTCATGGACAAGCTGGACGAAAACCTGCAGAAGGCCATGAAGTGAACCCTAGCCACATCCGCAAGGGAGTCTTCGCATGAAGTCCCTACTGTCACTCATTGCAATCGGATTACTTGCCATGACGATTCAATCCAGCGAGGCCGGCGCCCAGTCGGATCCCGAGAACGTCCTGGTCATGGAGTTGAAAGACGGCATCGTTCGGATCGAGATGCTGCCGGAACTGGCCCCGCAACACGTCGAGCGCATCAAGACGCTCGTGCGCCAGGGCTTCTACGACGGCATCGTGTTCCACCGGGTCATCGACGGCTTTATGGCGCAAACCGGCGACCCCACCGGTACCGGACGCGGCGGCTCGGACCTGCCCGACCTGCCGGCGGAGTTCTCCGCCGAACCCTTCGAGCGCGGCGTCATCGGGATGGCGCGCACCCAGGACCCGAACTCGGCCAACAGCCAGTGGTTCATCACCTTCGCGCCGGCGCGCTTCCTGGACGGCCAGTACACCGTCTGGGGCCGCGTCGTCGAGGGCATGGAATACGTCGACATGATCAAGAAGGCGCCGCGTGGCGACCAGAGCGGCATGGTGCGCGGGCCCGACCAGATCATTTCGCTGAAGGTCGAAGCCGACGCAAAATAGCGCGGCGCGATCGCAGAAAAGAAGCGGGCCGGACTGTCAGTCCGGCCCGCTTTTCTTTTTGCCTTCAGCAGTGTGCCGACTAGGAAGCGGCTAAGGCAGCTTCGATGGCCTCGATGGCCTTGGGCGCGGCAGCGCCGTCGGGGCCGCCGGCCTGGGCCATGTCGGGCCGTCCGCCGCCGCCCTTGCCGCCCAGCGCCTCGGAGCCGATCTTCACCAGATCGACGGCGCTCGCCTTGCCGGTCGCATCGTCGGTGACGCCGACCACCAGCGAGGCCTTGCCCTCGTTCACCGCCACCAGCACGACGACGCCCGAGCCGATGCGCTTCTTCAACTCGTCGGCCAGCGGCTTCAGGTCCTTGGCCGGGATGCCGTCGAGCACCTTGGCGGCAAACTTCAGGCCGGCAACCTCGCGCACGTCCTCGTCGTTGGCGGCACCGCCGCCGCCGCTCGCCAGCTTGCGGCGCAGCTCGCCCATCTCGCGCTCCAGGCGCTTGCGCTCGTCGAGCAGCGCGGAGAGCCGGCCGGGCAGTTCGTCGGGCGAGACCTTCAGCGCCGTCGCCGCATCGCGCAGCAGTTCCTCCTGGTGCTCGACGTGGCGGCGGGCCGCCTCGCCGACCACCGCCTCGATGCGGCGCACGCCGGCGGCCAGCGCGGACTCGCCGGTGAGCTTGAAGAAGCCGATGTCGCCGGTGCGCCGTACGTGGGTGCCGCCGCAGAGTTCGGTCGAGTAGGCCTTGCCACCCTTCTGCGGGTCGCTGCCGCCCATGGAGAGCACGCGCACCTCGTCGCCATACTTCTCGCCGAACAGCGCGAGAGCTCCGGCCTCGATCGCCTCGTCCGGCGTCATGAAGCGGGTTTCGACCTCGGCGTTGGCGCGGATGCGGTCGTTCACCTCGGCTTCGACGGCGTGGACGTCTTCCGGCGTCAGCGGCTTGGGATGGCTGATGTCGAAGCGCAGGCGGTCCTCGGCGACCAGCGAGCCCTTCTGCGTCACGTGCTCGCCGAGCCGGCGGCGCAGCGCCTCGTGCAGCAGGTGGGTCGCCGAGTGGTGCGCGCGCAACGCGGCGCGCCGGCGCCCGTCGACGCGCATCTCCACCGCCTGACCGAGCTTCAGCTTGCCGTGGGTCATCTTGCCGATGTGAACGTGCAGGTCGCCCAGCTTCTTCTGGGTGTCGTGCACTTCCATCTCGCCGCCGTCGGCGCTGAACACCGCACCGTGATCGCCCTGCTGGCCACCGGACTCGCCGTAGAAGGGCGTCTGGTTGGTCACCAGCAAGACCTCCTGGCCGGCCGCGACCTCATCGACCTCCTTGCCGTCGACCACCAGGGCGACGATCTGTCCCTCGGCCTCCTCGGCGTCATAGCCGAGGAACTCGGTGGCGCCGAGGCGCTCGCGCAGCTCGAACCACAACGTTTCAGTGGCGGCCTCGCCGGAGCCGGCCCAGGCCTTGCGTGCCGCGGCGCGCTGGCGCGCCATGGCTTCGTCGAAGCCGGCGGTGTCGACGCTGCGGCCCTGGCCGCGCAGGATATCCTGCGTCAGGTCCAGCGGAAAACCGTAGGTGTCGTAGAGCTTGAAGGCGACCTCACCGGGCAGTTCCCCGCCGGAGCCGAGGCGGTCGGTCTCTTCTTCCAGCAGCTTCAGGCCACGCCCGAGGGTGTCCTTGAAGCGGCTCTCCTCCAGCTTCAGGGTCTCGGTGATCAGGGCGTTGGCCCGGTTCAGCTCCGGGAAGGCGCCGCCCATCATGCCGACCAGGGACGGCATGAGGCGCCACATCAGCGGATCCTTGCAGCCCAGCTTGTGGGCGTGGCGCATGCCGCGGCGCATGATCCGGCGCAGCACGTAGCCGCGCCCCTCGTTGGACGGCAGCACGCCGTCGGCGATGAGGAAGGCGCTGGCACGCAGGTGGTCGGCGATGACCCGGTGTGAGACCGCGTGCTCGCCGTCGGCCGGCTGGCCGGAGACCTCGGCCGAGGCCTCGATGATGGCGCGCAGCAGGTCGGTGTCGTAGTTGTCATGCTTGCCCTGCAGCACCGCCGTGATGCGCTCCAGCCCCATGCCGGTGTCGATCGACGGGCGCGGCAGATCGCGCCGCGTGTCCTTGTCGATCTGCTCGTACTGCATGAAGACGAGGTTCCAGATCTCGATGAAGCGGTCGCCGTCCTCATCGGGACTGCCCGGCGGGCCGCCCGGCAGGTGCTCGCCGTGATCGTAGAAGATCTCGGAGCAGGGCCCGCAGGGGCCGGTGTCGCCCATGGCCCAGAAGTTGTCCGAGGTGGCGATGCGCAAAATGCGGTCGTCGGAAAGCCCGGCGATCTTCTTCCACAAGTCGGCCGCCTGGTCGTCCTCGGCGTAGACCGTGACCAGCAGCTTCTCCTTGGGCAGGCCAAACTCCTTGGTGACCAGGTTCCAGGCCAGTTCGATGGCGCGGTCCTTGAAGTAGTCGCCGAAGGAGAAGTTCCCCAGCATCTCGAAGAAGGTGTGGTGGCGCGCGGTATAGCCGACGTTTTCCAGGTCGTTGTGCTTGCCGCCGGCGCGCAGACACTTCTGCGAGGTGGTGGCGCGGCTGTAGGGCCGCTTCTCGTTGCCGGTGAAGACGTTCTTGAACTGCACCATGCCGGCGCTGGTGAACAGCAGCGTCGGATCGTTGCGCGGCACCAGCGAGGAGGACGCCTCGATGTGGTGGTCATTGCGCTGGAAGTAGTCCAGGAAGGCGGTGCGGATTTCGTTACCGGTCGTCATGATAAATAGATATTATCCCATAGCTTGCACCGCAAGCTGGAACCCTTCCAATTTTATCTTCGCGGGCCCCGAAACGGGCGCGAAAGCGCAGCGTTGTAGCGCGCCCCAGGGGGACTGTCCACCGAAAGGCCGGCCCGCCGAGCCGGGGCCAGAGGACCGCAGCGGCCGCCCCCGCTAAAGGGGGCCGTGCCGGGTTTCCCCTGGCAAGATGACCTAAATCTGCCTATCTCTGGGGCGCGGCGCCAACCGCGGAGCGCCCGCTGGCGGGCCGCGGGGGGTGCCTTGACGGCGCCGCGGTAAGGCCTCGGGAGGGCCCGCAGGGTCACAGAGTTAGCCTAGCCAAGCCCAGTCTCAGGAGTTAGTTTCACCTCCATGCCAATATCGAATTCTTTGCCTCGCCTCACACGCGAACACCTTCATCGCGGCTCCGAGGCGGCCGCTGCCACGTGCCGGCGCCGCGGCGCCGGCCTTCGTGCTGTCGTCCGGGCCGCGGCCCTGGCCGCCGGCCTGAGCGGTGGTATCGCCGCCATGACCCCAGCCGCCGCCCAGGTCCAGACACAGCCGCCCTCGGTAACCCCGCAGGTCCAACCCCAACAGCAGCCGCCCTCGGTGACGCCGCAGGCGCCGGCGGGACAGCGCTTTGGCGATTGGGTTCAGCGCTGCACGACCGAGCCGCCGCAGGGCGCCTCGCCGCCGCCCCCGGGCAAGCAGGAAGTCTGCTTCCTGCTTCAGCAGGTGCTGGTGCAGGACGCCCAACGGCCGGTGCTGACCATTACCATCGGCTACTTCGGCCCGGAGCGCGAAGCGATTGCGGTCATCGACACGCAGCTGCGGGTGCCGCTCGCCAACGGCGTCCACGTAGCCGTGGACGGCGGAGATGTCGGCAGCACACCTTTCGAGTTCTGCCACCGCGACGGCTGCCGGGCCTTCCTGCCGCTCACCGAGAAATTGGTCACCGCCTTCAAGGCGGGCAGCATGGGCGCCGTGCAGATGCGCTCGAGCGGCGGGGACCAGGTCAATCTGCCGATCTCCCTGAAAGGCTTCACCGCCGGCTTCGGCTCCATCCAGTAGTCAGCGCAGAGAACAAGGCCGCCGGGCCGAACTGAAAAACGGGCCATAAATCGGATCGCAATCGGACGGAATCACCTTGTGGTTCCGTCCGATCGCGTGAATCCGATCTAGCCTAAGAGTACCGAGCAGATCAGGGCGTCGCAGTTCCGCCCGTCAGAAAGTCTCCGGGGTCAGGACGCTTCTGCGGCGTCATCGCTGCCGCTGTCGCCGCCGGCCTCGTCGTCCGGGCCCTCCAGCATCGCCGCCGAGACGAGGCCCGCGTTCTCGCGGATCTTCTTCTCGATCTGATTGGCGATCTCGGGATTTTCCTTGAGGAAGGTCTTGGCGTTCTCGCGGCCCTGGCCGATGCGCTGGCCCTCGTAGGAGAACCAGGCGCCGGCCTTGTCGACGATGTTGGCCTGCACACCGAGATCCAGCAGCTCGCCGGTCTTGGAGATGCCCTGGCCGTAGGTGATGTCGAACTCCACCACCCGGAAAGGCGGCGCCATCTTGTTCTTCACCACCTTCACCCGCGTCTGGTTCCCAACCACCACGTCGCGGTCCTTGATGGCGCCGATGCGGCGGATGTCGAGGCGCACCGAGGAATAGAACTTCAGCGCGTTGCCGCCGGTCGTGGTCTCCGGATTGCCGAACATGACGCCAATCTTCATGCGGATCTGATTGATAAAGATCACCAGGGTATGGGACTTGGAGATCGAGGCGGTCAGCTTGCGCAGCGCCTGGCTCATGAGGCGCGCGTGCAGGCCGGGCAGCGAATCGCCCATCTCGCCTTCCAGTTCGGCCCGCGGCACCAGGGCCGCCACCGAGTCGATCACCAGCACGTCGATGGCGCCGGAGCGCACCAGGGTGTCGGCGATCTCCAGCGCCTGCTCGCCGGCGTCGGGCTGGGAGATCAGCAGTTCCTCGACATTGCAGCCCAGCTTGCCGGCATAGACCGGGTCGAGCGCGTGCTCGGCGTCGACAAAGGCGCAGGTCCCGCCCAACTTCTGGGCCTCGGCGATCACGTGCAGCGCCAGGGTGGTCTTGCCGGAGCTTTCCGGCCCGTAAATCTCGACCACGCGGCCGCGCGGCAGGCCGCCGATGCCGAGGCCGATGTCGAGGCCGAGGGAGCCGGTCGAGATCACCTCGGTTTCGACAACCTGGTCGGCACCGAGCTTCATGATCGAGCCCTTGCCGAAAGCACGCTCGATCTGCCCCAGCGCCGCGTCCAAAGCCTTTTTCTTGTCCACCGAGTCTTTCTCCACCAACCGCAAAGCGCTCTGAGCCATCAATTGATCTCCCTTATGTCATAGGGGTTCTGGGACTGCAATGCAGCCCATCCGTACCAGTTTTGTTCTCATCCGTGCAAGGGAAAAACGGATCAAAATGAGAACAAAGCCTAAAATTGGAGACAAATTGCCCTAATTCGGCGTGCTGCACCGCACCCAGAGCAGATCGGAGGGTGTCGCAGGCCCCGGCGCTATTCGCCGAGGACCTCCTTCACCTTGCCGGCGAGCTGCTTGAGGCTGAATGGCTTGGGCAGGAAGTGGATTCCGGTGTCCTCGTCGAGCCGCTTGCGGAAGCTGTCCTCGGCGTAGCCGGAGATGAAGATCACCTTCAGGTCGGGGCGCGTCTGGCGCACCTCCTTCACCAGGCTGGGGCCGTCGAGGCGCGGCATGACGACGTCGGTGACCAGCAGGTCGATGGGCGCCTGCTGCTTGCTGAGGATCTCCAGCGCGGTTTCGCCGGAGTTGGCCTCCAGCACCTCGTAGCCCTTGTTGCGCAGGGCGCGGGCGGAGAAGGCGCGCACCGCGTCCTCGTCCTCGACCAGCAGCAGGGTGCCGGCGCCGGTCAGGTCGCGGCGGTCCTGCGCCTCGGCCTCCTGAATGGTGGCGGCGACCTCTTGCTCGGCCACCTGGGGCAGGAAAATGGAGAAGGTCGTCCCCTCGCCCACCGTGCTCTGCACGAAGACATAGCCGCCGGTCTGCTTCACGATGCCGTAGACCGTCGACAGCCCGAGGCCGGTGCCGGCACCGACCTCCTTGGTCGAGAAGAAGGGGTCGAAGATGCGGTCGAGGTTGCCCGGCGGGATGCCGCAGCCGGTGTCCTGCACCTCGATCACGGTGTAGCTGCCGGGCGGCATGGTCTCGTCCTTCAGCTTGCGCCGCCGCTCGACCTTCTCGTTGCCGGTCCGGATGGTCAGCACGCCGCCGCCGTCCATGGCATCGCGCGCGTTGACCGCCAAGTTGATGATGACCTGCTCAAGCTGCCCCTGGTCGGCCTTGATCATGCCGAGATCGCGGCCGTGGCTCATCTTCAGCTCGATGTTCTCGCCGATCAGACGGCGCAGCAGGTGCGACAGCTCGGCGAGGATGTCGGTGAGATTCAGGAGGCGCGGCTGCAGGGTCTGCTGGCGTGAAAAGGCGAGCAGCTGACGCACCAGGTTGGCGGCGCGGTTGGCGTTCTGCTTGATCTGCATGATGTCGGCAAAGGACTGGTCGCCCGGCCGGTGGCGCAGCAGCAGCAGATCGGAAAAGCCGATCATCGCCGTCAGCAGATTGTTGAAGTCATGCGCGATGCCGCCGGCGAGCTGACCGACCGCCTGCATCTTCTGTGACTGGGCGAACTGGCGCTCCAAGTTCTTCTGCTCGGTCGAATCGATGAAGTGCAGCACGAAGCCGGCAATCTGACCGTCACTGCCCTCGGTGGGATTGACGAAGAGGGTGCAGGTCACGCCCTCGCCGCTGCCGAGGTGCACTTCCAGCACCGGCGTGTGCGAACCGGCTACCTTGGCCGCCTCCGGCGCCAGGGCTGCCTTCAGCGCCTCGGCGTCGCCCGCGGCAACGAGATCGAACAAGGAGACATCGCGCAACGCCTGCGCCTCGCGTCCGAGCAGGCGGCCGAGGGCGTCGTTGCATTCCTGGATCGCGCCCTTGGAATCGATCAGGGCGATGCCGGCCGGCGCCTTGGCGAAAAGCTGCTCGAAGCGGTGCTCGGACTCTTCCAGGGCCGCCGCCATGGCCATCTCGCGCGAGAGGTCGCGCACCACCGAGCGGGTGCGCAGCACCCGGCCGCCCTCGTCGGTCACCACATCCTGGCGGATCGAGGCGCGGAAGGTCTCGCCGCCGGAGTCCTTCAGCAGCACCTCGCCCTGGGAGGCGCCGGGCAGTCCGAAGGGATCGTGCGCCTCGGCGCCGTCGGGGGCCGCCGCCAGGACGTCATGCAGCCTGACACGACCCTGCTCGAGGTCGTTCTGGGCGAGGCCGAGCCACTCGCAGAGCGTATGGTTGGCGAAGAGGAAGCGGCCTTCGGCATCGGCGGAATAGAACCCGACCGGCGCGTTCTCCAGCAGGTCGACGAAGCGCTCCTGCTCGGCGCGCATGATCTGTTCCATCTGCCGGCGCGGCGTGATGTCGTCGACCATCCAGTAGACGAAGCCCGGATGGTCGCTCAGCGGATAGGCGGCGACGTAGCGCCAGTCGTAGCCGCTGCCGTGGCCACCCGCCGGCCCGGCCGCGGGCACCCGCACCTCGGCCTGGCCGGGCAGGCCGCGCTGGGCCTGCTGGGCGAGTTGCTCGATCTGGCGGCGCGCGGCGGGATCCGCCTTCACCTGGTCCAGCAGAAGCTCGGGGATCGGCCGCTCGTCGCCGCCGAAGAAATCGGTCAGCGCCGGGTTGGAGAGGATGCTGCGCCCCTCCGGCGAGACCACCTGCCAGGGCTTCGGCACGGCGGCGAAGACCGAGGCGCAGAGGCTGCGGCGCTGCGCCCAGTACCACGCCCCGGCGGCCCCCACGGCCAGCCCGAGCGCGCCCCCGGCGATGAATACGAGCAGGCTCAGCAACGTCGGGCCTCCCCTGGTCCCTCTTGGTGTCGACTGATCGTGCGGAAGGTAGCGGCAAATGGTTAACCAAGATTAACCAAGCGGCCAAGACTATTCGCCGCAACCGAGTCGAGTCCAAGGATCTCGGGGCGAACGACCCGGCGGGCCGCTAGCGCGGGCGGCGACCCGACAGCCCCTTCTTCAGGCGCATGACGTAGCCGATGATCTCGGCCACCGCCTTGTAGTGTTCCGGCGGGATCTCCTGGTCGATCTCGACGGCGGCATGCAGCGCGCGGGCGACCGGCGGGTTCTCGACCACCGCCACGTCGTTCTCTTCGGCCACCTCGCGGATGCGCAGGGCGACGTTGTCGACACCCTTGGCGACGACCCGCGGCGCCTCCATGGTGCGCTGGTCGTATTTCAGGGCAACCGCGTAGTGGGTCGGGTTGGTGATCACCACGTCGGCCTCCGGCACCGCCGCCATCATGCGCTTGCGCGCGCGCTCGACGCGGATCTGGCGCAGCCGGCTCTTGATCAGCGGGTCACCTTCGGACTGCTTGTGCTCGTCCTTGACCTGCTGCTTGGTCATGCGCAGTTCCTTGTGGTGCTGGAAGCGCTGATAGGCGATATCGGCGATCATGATGAGGGTCATCACCGAGAGCACACCGATGATCACCTTGGTCGCCTCGTCCTGCACCAGGGAGAGCATGGCCTCCACCGGCATGGTGGGAATCACCAGCAGGGTGTCGCGGTCCGGCCAGACGATCAGCGCGACCACCGTGCCGACGACGATGAGCTTCAAGAGGCCCTTCAGGAAATCGGCCAGCGCGCGCGTCGAGAACATCTTCTTGAAGCCGCGCTTGAAGCCGATGTTGGAAAGCTTGGGCTGGATCTGCTCGGTGGTGACGATGATGCCGTTCTGGATCGTGCCGGCGGCCAAGCCTGCGACCACGATGACGGCAAGCGGGATTGCCGACACTTTCAGGATATCGACCGCCGCCGCCGTCAGCACGTCGCGCAGGCCGGCGTTGTCCAGGTTGATCTGGTGCGGCTGCTCCAGGAAGGCACGCAGCACGCCGCCGACATCGCTCATCAGCGAAGGGGCGAAAATGCCGACGACCAGCGCCAGCGCCAGGATCATGAACCAGTGCGACACCTCTTGCGAGCGCGGGACCTGGCCCTTTTCCCGGGCGTCCGAGAGGCGTTTGCTTGTCGGGTCTTCTGTTTTTTGTGAGTCGTCGTCTTCGCCGGCCATGGTCCGCCTCTTCTAACGCAGCCCGGCGAAGGGCAACGTGACTTCCTCGAAGCCGGTGATGAACCAGCCGAGCAGCGCTGGCAGCGTGATCATCAGGATGCCCATGCCAATGACGATCTGCAGCGGGATGGCGATGAAGAAGACCTGCATCTGCGGCATCAGGCGCGACAGCAGGCCGAGGCCGAGATTGAAGATCAGCCCCACCGCGATGAAGGGAGAGGCGATCTGGAAGCCGAGGAGGAAGGCTTTCGAGACGACGCGGGTGATCATCTGCGAAATGTCACCGACCAGGATCGGCTGACCCGGCAGAAAAATCTGGTAGCTCTCGATGACGCCGCGCAGCAGCACGTGGTGCAGGTCGAGCAGCAGGATGATCATCAGCGCCATCATGGAGAGAAAGGAGCCGGCGATGGAGCCCTGCTGGGCCGCCGTGGGGTCGTTGGTCAGCGCGTTGGCGAGGCCGGTGACGGTGGCGATCATCATGCCGCCGATGGACAGCGCCGCCATCAGCAGGCGCGCCACCGAGCCGAGGAAGAAGCCGATGAAGACCTCGCCGAAAATCAGCAGGAACAGCGCCATGGCGCTGTCCGGCAGGGCCGGAAAGACCGCCGGCAGCGCCGGCTGCACGACGACCGTGAGGGTCAGGGCGACGAGCAGGCGGATGCGCGGCGAGATGTAGCTCTCGCCGAAGCCCGGCAGCAGCATCAGCGCGGTGCCGACCCGCACGAAGACCAGCAGCAGGGTGAAGGCCTGTTCGGGGAGCAGCTCGGCCAGCATGGCTGTTACCCGAGAGCGATCATGCGGTCGAAGAGGCCCTGGGAGAAGGTCGTCAGGCTGCTCAGCATGAAGGGCAGCATCAGCATGACGCCGACGAAGATCACGATGATCTTCGGCACGAAGGTGAGCGTCATCTCCTGGATCGAGGTGAGCGCCTGGAACAGCGCGATGGCGAGTCCGACGGCCAGGGCCAGCAGCATGACCGGGGCGCCGATCTTCAACATCACGAAGATCGTCTCGCGCCCGATTTCGATGGCTTCCGTGCCGTTCACTGGATCCCCCTGCCCGCGCTGCCGCAAATCTCTACGACGGACCCGCTCCCCCAACCGGAGCGGACCATCAGATCGGCATGCGCAGGATGTCCTGATAGGCGGAGACGACCTTGTCGCGCAGGGTGACCACGGTCTCCAGGGTCATTTCCGCCTTGGACACCGCCATCACCACCTGGGTGAGATCGGCCGTTCCGGCGGCGGCCTGGACGGTCTGGCTCTCGCCTTCCAGCATGGTGTCGGCGGCGCGCTCGGCGGCACGGCGCAGCATGGAGGAGAAATCGCCCCCGGCGCTGTCGCGCGCTTCCAGGCCGGCCGAGCCGCCCTGGCGCAGCATCCTGTCGTAAGCCTGCACGGCTCCGGTAATATTCATCGTCTTGGGCCCTCTTCTTCAGACGCGCAGTCTTGCGTGTCTAAGGAGGCCATCCTGGCAGGTCGGAGGCACCGTCCTGGCGCCTCATGAAATTATTCCCGCGCATCAGCGCAGTATGTCGCCCGCGCGTCAGCGCAGAATATCGATCGTCTTCTGCAGCATCGAACGCGAGGATTCGATGGCCTTCAGGTTGGCTTCGTAGCTGCGCTGTGCTTCGCGCAGATCGGCCATCTCCATCAGGGTGTTCACATTCGGCGTGAGGACGTAGCCTTCCTCGTCGGCTGCCGGATGGCCCGGCTCGTAGATCCGGCTGAAGGCGCTGCGGTCGGCAACGATGGAGTCGACGCGCACGGTCTCGAGGCCGAGCGAGCGGTCTAGCTCGTTGTCGAAGGTCACCAGCTTCCGCCGGTAGGGCTCGCCGCCGGGGGTCTGCGCCGTCGAGTTGGCGTTGGCGATGTTCTCCGAGATCACGCGCAGGCGCGTGCCCTGAGCGCGCATGCCGGCAGCGGAAATGTTCAGTGACTTCTCGAGGTCCATCGCTCTGGTTTCCTATCCGCAGGCGGAGTTACTGGCGGCCGCGCAGGGCCATCTTCATCATGGCAACCTGCTTCTTGTAGAGGTTGGTGATGGCGTTGTAGTCGTTCTGCGTCTGCGCCACCTTGATGAGCTGCTCTTCCAGCACCACGGCGTTGCCCGATGGCGCGGTCTCGTAGCGCTCCTTCTGCTCGATGCTGCGCTCGTCGGCGCGCAGGCTGGAGGACTGGATATGGCCCGCCTGGGTCGCCTCCGGCTTCAGCGTCGGCGTGAACTGGCGCTCCACCATGCGGCGGAACTCCTGCGGCTTCAGGTCATGCGGGACGAATTCCGGCGTGTCGGCATTGGCGATGTTCTGCGCCAGCACCTTCTGGCGCTGGCCCAGCCAATCCATCCGCTTGCCAAGCAGGCTGAGGAGTCCGGGTTTGCCGTCCATGACGTTCCTGTTTGCTGCATCGAACGCGTCCGAGGCCCCGGTTCCCCCGGATTTCTGGGACCTCAGGCTCCATGATCATGCTTGCCTTGTTAAGAATCAGTAAAAAGCGCTAAATTGTGTATATTAACCAAGGGCCGGGGCCTGAAGGGTGGGGTCCACGGAGCGGGGGGAGCCAAGAGGGCGATGCTGTATCTGACACGCAAAATTGGCGAGTCTGTCATCATCAATGACAACATCGAAGTGACCGTGGTGGATATCCGCGGCAAGTCGATCAAGCTGGGGTTCACGTTCCCCAGCGACGCCACGGTGCTGCGCCGGGAGATTTTCGAGCGCATCCAGGAGGAAAACCGCGCGGCGGCCTCCGTGGAGGACGACGAGGCCCTCGCAGAGGCCCTCAAGGGCGGCGCCGGCGCCGGCGGCGACCCCAAGAAGGAAACCGGGACTTAACCATCCAGACCCTGTCCGCCCTCCCCCTCTAATCCTCTCTTATCCCTGGCGTTTTTTCCGCCCTGCGGCGGCTCTCGCAGCGCGGCTTCTAACCATTCATTAAGCATGATCGGTCACCATTGGCGGCAGGCCGGCCCCTTCGGGCCGCGGCCGCCTGAGGTTGGATTGAGCGTGACGCAGAAGCCAGGGCCAGACCGCAGCCTCGCCATCGCACTGGAGAACGTGACGCCCGAGGCCCTCGAGCGGTCGGGGGAGCGGTCGGGTGCGCGGTCGGGGGAGCGATCGGGCGCCAGGCCTCCGGCAGAGGGCGCGGCGCCCCACGGCGCGCCCCGGGTGGTCGCCAGCGGCCGCGGCGCGGTCGCCGAGCAGATCCTCCAGATCGCCTTCGAGCGGGGCGTAAAGGTGCGCACCGACAGCGATCTCGCCGAGATCCTGGCCGCGGTCGAGGTCGACAGCGAGATCCCCCTGGCCGCCTTGGCCGGGGTCGCGGAGATCCTGCGCTACCTCTACCGCACCGACAGCGCTACCGGCAGCGCTACCGGCAGTGCTACCGGCAGCGCAGGGGGCACGCAGAACACAGCACCGGGCACAGGCCCGGACGGAGATGAGGAGTAACCGGGATGAGCCAGACCGCCAGATTCGAATCGGAAATGCACTCGCTGTCGGCGCGCCTGCGCAAGGCGCGCGAGGGCCTGTCGACCGGCACCATCGTCGACCTCGCGCCGATTGAGCAGGACGTGACCGCGCTGTGCCGCGCCGTCGAGCGGCTGAAGCCGGCCGAGGCCGCGCCGCTGCGCCCGCGCCTCTTCGGCCTGCTCGAGGAGGTGACCCAGTTGGGCGAGAACCTGCGCGCCGGCCTCAACGAACTGGCGCAGCTGCTGAGCGAGGCGACCGACCGGCGCCGGGCGCTGACCGCCTACAACACACCCTCCGGCGAAAAGCCGTAGGGCCGCACGGCAGAGACAGCCGGGGACGATTGGGACAGTTTTATGGATTTCGGTGAGTATTTCCGCTTTTTCCTGGCGCTGGGCTTCGTGCTGCTGCTCATCGCGGGTCTCGCGGCCCTGGTGCGCCGCTCGGGCTTCGGCGACCGCCTGGCGATGACGCCGAGCAGCGCCGGCGAGCGGCGTCTGGCGCTGGTCGAGGTCCGCCCACTGGATGCCAAGCATAAACTCGTCCTGCTGCGCCGCGACGACCGCGAGCACCTGGTGCTGCTGGGCGCAAGCGCCGACCTGCTGATCGAAAGCGGCATTGCCGCACCGCCGGGCAAGCCCGCCGCGGCGGCGCCGCCGAAACCCGGTGCCGCCGGCGCGGGCTCCGCGGGTGGCCTGGTCGGGCGCCTGGCCGGCAAGCTGCGGGGGCCGTCATCGTGAAGCACCTGCCTTCCCTTCTCTCCCTTCTGCTGTGCGGCGTCGTACTGCTGCTGCCCGGCGACGCGCTGGCGCAGGCGCTCACCTTCGACCTCGGCGCAGAGACCGCGGGCACCACCACCGGGCGCATCATCCAGCTCATCGCCCTCATCACGGTGCTGAGCCTGGCGCCGTCGATCCTGGTGATGATGACCTCGTTCACGCGCATCGTCGTGGTGCTGTCGTTCCTGCGCACCGCCATGGGCCTGCAGCAGACGCCGCCCAACTCGGTGGTGGTGAGCCTCGCCCTCTTCCTCACCGCCTTCGTCATGATGCCGACCCTGGAGGCGGTCTACGACCAGGCGCTGGAGCCGCTCATCTCCGAGGACATCACCGAGTTCGAGGCCTTCGACCGCGCCCAGGAGCCGGTGCGCGAGTTCATGTTGCGCCACGTGCGCGAGAACGACCTGCGCCTCTTCCTGGACATCACCGAGGCCGGCGAGGTCGAGGGCCCGGAAGCGACACCGATGCGCGCGCTGATCCCGGCCTTCATGATCAGCGAACTGCGCCGCGCCTTCGAGATCGGCTTCCTGCTGTTCCTGCCCTTCCTCATCATCGACATGGTGGTGGCCTCGATTCTCATGTCGATGGGCATGATGATGCTGCCGCCGATCATGATCTCGCTGCCCTTCAAGCTGATCTTCTTCGTGCTGGTCGACGGCTGGTACATGGTGGCCGGCAGCCTGGTGCAGAGCTACGGCTAGCCGGCACAGTGCCGCCCGCAAGGGTCGCCGCCGATTTTCCTTCCCAGACAGCTTCGCCGGTCGCAATATGGGAGTCCTGCGGACAGGCTCAGGGAAAGGGAGGTCGTCATGATGATCTATCCGGACATCGAGCTGCAGAAAGGGCGTTGCGTGAATCTGCGGCGCGGCCGCGCCGACGCCCCCGTGGTCTACGACGTCGACCCTGTGGAAGCCGCCTGCGACTTCGCCGGACAGGGCGCCGAGTGGCTTCACGTGGTCGACCTGGACGCCGTCTTCAACGACGGCGACAATGCGGACATCATTCACAAGATCATCGCGAAGGCCGGCTGCCCGGTGCAGGTCGGCGGGGCGATCCGCTCGATGGAGCGCGTGCACCACTGGATCGATGCCGGCGCGCGGCGCGTGGTCATCGCCACCGCGGCGGTGAAGTACCCGCACCTCGTCCGCGAGGCGGCGACAGCCTACCCGGACCAGGTCATCGTCTCCGTCGATGCGCGCGCCGGCAAGGTGGTCGTCGAGGGCTGGCGTGAGGCCACCATCTTCACCCCCGTTGAGTTCGCCCGCGAGTTCGAAGATGTCCCGCTGGCCGCCATCATCTACACCGACATCGACCGCGACGACGACGAGCCGGAAAGCAGCATGTCGCATACGACGGAACTGGCGGGCAGCATCAAGACGCCGGTCATCGCCAGCGGCGTGGTGAAGTCGCTGCAGGATGTCTCCGTGCTGCGGCTGCTCGGCAACATTTCCGGGGCCATTACCAGCCGGGCCCTGTTCGGCGGCGCCTTCACGCTGAAGGAGGCGATCGCCATCGCCAGCGAGCCGGTACCCGAGCCGGCCCCCTTCCTGTAGCGGATCTCCCGCGACGGACGGTGGAGCGAGTACCGCCATTCGGGAACCACTCATTCGCCTACACAATCTGCACCAGCAGTGTAAAATGGGGCGGCGTCAAAGCTGAGTCCCGCTTGGAGGGGGACGTCATGGCGGGGTCGGTGATCTATCGGATCGATGCGGAGGACCGCATCACGGAAGTGAACGACGAGTGGTGCCGCTTCGCCGCGGCCAACGGCGGCAACCCCGATCCGGCGGCCGTACTCGGCCGGCCGCTGTGGGACTTCATCCTGGATGAGGGCAACCGCAGCATCTACCGCAACATGGTCGGCACCGTGCGCCGCAAGGCCACGCCGCTGCTCATCCCCTTCCGTTGCGACTCGCCGAACCAGGAACGCCACATGACAATGACGATGGCGCCCGGCCACCTGAGCGAGGTGGCCTTCATCTGCGCCCTGCAGTTTGCCTTCGATGTCCCGGCGGAGCGATCCTCACCGCCGAAGGACGCGCGGACCACCATGGTCGAGTGCGACGGCTGCCACCGAATCCGGACCGAGCGCGGCTGGCGTGACTGCTGGGAGGTGATCGTCGCCAAGGACATCGAGATCGACGACCGCGCCATCGCGGTGCTGCACACCCGCTGCCCGAGCTGCTGAGCCGCCGGGCGCGTACCGACCCGTGGGGCCGGTCAGTTCATTTCACTGAGGTTGGCGTCGCGCAGGCGGGCACGGTAGTTGGCCATGAAGTCCTGCGCCTGAGTGACCTTGCTGAGCTCGTCGGCGATCGAGGTCACCGTGAAGCGTTCGCCCTGCCCGACCAGCAGCCGGAAGGTATCCGCATGCGGACCCTTTGCCATGGCGGCGCCGTAGCGGCGGTTGAGGTCGGCCAGTTCGACAGGCTCATCGGCCAGCAGCAAGGCGACGGCGAGATTCACCACCAGCTGACTCTCCGCCTCTGCAATCTCGCCGCGCGGCGGCAGCAGTGGGATCAGCTTGCTGAAGGACTCCACCGCCTGCTGCCACTGGCGATTGCGCCAGTGGATATCGGCGCGCAGCTGTTCGGCTTCCAGGCTCTCGTCCCCTGCCAGCAGTTCCAGCGCGTCGCCCGAACGGTCGAGGTCGGAAAGCGCGCGGGCGCGCAGCTGGCGGCGCTGTGCGGTCAAGGGCGCCGAGACATCCTCGACCTTGCTCATGTCGAGCGCCTTCAACCCGGCCTCGGGATTGCGATCCAGCATGTGCACCAGGGCGAGACGGGCGCCGATGCGGGCCTTGTCCTCGCCCTCCAGGCGGTATTCCACCTGGCCTTCCAGCAGCTTGGCGGCGCGGTCCAGCAGGTCGACCTCGACCAGTCGGTCGGCAAGGCCGGCGATGATCCTGTCGCCTTCCGGCCCCGCCGGCGTCAGTTCCATGAACTCCTCGTAGAGCGCCAGCGCGCGCAGCGGCGGCACCCCAGGATCTCCGGGGCCCTGGTAGATCTCGGCGAAGATCTCGCGCATGCGCTGCGCCGCGCTTTGCGCCACCGGGCCTTCGGGGAAGTTGATCACCGCCGAGCGCAGGGCGTAGAGCGCGTCGCGATGGCGGTTCTCTTCGACGTAGAGTTCGGCCAGCTTGCGGAGCAGCGTGAATTCGAAGAGGTCGCCCCGCCAGGCGAAGCGCAGACGCTCAAGCTCCTCGATGGCTGCGTCGCGTGACAGCGTGTCCTCCTCCATCCCGAGTTCGATGAGAGCCAGGCGAGCGCGAGCCTGCGAGGGCCGGTAGGGACCATCGCGTGCTTCCGTCCACAGGCGCCGGGCCTCCTCGGGCTCACCCTTGGCGAGCGCGAGCTTACCCTGCACGACTTTCAGCTGGGCCAGCTCGCGGTCGTCCAGGCCATAGCGGAACAGGCTGCTGAGTTGGGCTGCCGCACCGTCGATGTCGCCCGACCGCAGGAAGGATTCCGCGGCGGCCAGGCCGAGTTCCAGGCGCACGTGGGACGGATAGGGCTCGATGAGGTCGATCGTCGCGGCGAAACCGGTCGCCGCCGCCATCCAGTCTTCCGCTTCGGCGGCCAGCGCCGCCTGCCACAACAGCGCCTCACGCTCTCCGGTGAGCGCAGGATGTGCAAGGCTGGCCGCCGCTGCATTGTAGTCCCGCATCATCAGTTGACTGGCGGCCTTCATCAGCACGACCTCGGGGTCGGGGGCTAGGCGCTCGTTGTCCGACTGGATAACCTCTAGGACACCCAGAGCCTCGCTTTCCAGCCCGTGGGCGAAGAAGAAGCGGGCCAGTTCCAGGCGCGCGATGCCGAGGCGGTCGCCGCTCACACCGATGGTGCCGCGCGTCAGGGCCTGGCGGTTGTCCTGGAAACGCTCGATGCCGCCACGCCGCCAGGTCTCGAGATCGAGCAGGCCAGGCGAGGCGACGATGGGATCGGACGCGCGCTGTGCGGTGCGCCGATCCTCCGGCGCCGAGACCAGCAGGCCGTTGCGGTCACGCACCAGCACCCCGCTGTTGACCGTCGCCACTTCGATGTCGGCCGTCAGAGGCTGCAGCACGATGCCCTGCTGAGTGGCCAGGCTCTGAAACTGCGGGAAGCTGTAGGGCAGCGTCAGGCCCATGCCGGCGCCGCGGACCGGCAGCAGCACCAGGCGATCTCCGGCATCGGGATCGGTGATCCACAGCATGCGCCCGGTGCCGATCACCGGATAGCGCACCCGGCCGCCCGCCTCACTCTCTACGACGGGCGCCGCCAGGGCCTGCTCGGGCAGCGGACTGCGCGGACGGAAATCAACGGTCCAGAGATTGCCGTCGCGTGCGAGGCGCGGCACCACGATGGGCTGCGCGCGGATCAGCAGGATGGTGGCGCCGTGATCTTCCATCAGGCGCACATCGCCCAGGTGCGGGGCCTCGGCGGCGATACGGGTCACCACGTCGCGCGGCGCCGGACGGTCGAACACCAGCCAAAGATTCTCGCCGCGGCGGAAGGCCGCCGCCGCCGCCGGCTGGTCCCAGCCGAACGTCATGGTGACCGGCGCGAAGGGATCGGCCTTGGGGCCCTGTGACTGCGAGGCAAGGAAGCCGGGCACCGGCGCACTCTGAATCGCCAGGGTGCCGCGCGCGGAGTCCGCGATCTTCACTTTCGGCGACGTCTCGGCAACGGCCGGCGGCGGGCTCGCCGCGGCGGCCTTGGCCGGCGTTTCCGCGGGCTTGGGCTGCTCCGGCGGCGTCTCGGCTGTGCCCCCCATGGCTTTCGGAACCAGGGGCGTGGGCACAGCGGCGGCAGGCAGATCTTCGGGCTTCTCTTCGCGAACAGGAACTGCAGCGGCTTCCGGCGCGGGTGCGGGTGCAGAGGCAGGTTCCGGGGCGGGT
>MRWG01000608.1_pt1 | contig 34925 bp, 36 predicted proteins | sample 1013341 | NCBI WGS metagenome assembly MRWG01 (sample SAMN06117577, study PRJNA244670) | biofilm metagenome | biome: Water; feature: Cathode Biofilm; material: Biofilm; isolation source: microbial consortium enriched at the cathode of a solar microbial fuel cell | place: USA: District of Columbia ... | reverse complement strand
AAGTCGGTGACAGGCATAAATGGCATATTATTGCTTAATTAACAGTAGGTTATAGGGCTTTGAAACCAGTTTTTCCGGACACTAGTGGATACACACAGACAACCAATAGACAGGTTAAGCAGTACCACTCGACTTAAAAAACGATGAAACCGGTTTCGCCACATCTCCCGGGCGCCCTCTTCGCTGACCGATAAACCCGGATCGGGGGTAACACAGTCATCACGCTGAGGACTAAAATGTATGACCTCACCAACTACCAGCGGGGTCGTATGGTCGGCAGAAAAACCGACAAAGGTCAGCTTAAAGGCGATCTCTTTCTGCTCATGGCGAACGAGCGATCCTTTGCTTCAACGCAGATCGAATTGCTAAAGGCCATCAACGAATGCGGGTCCATTTCCAGAGCGGCCAAAAAGGTCGGCGTCAGTTACAAGACCGCATGGGACCGCATCGACGCCCTGAACAACATGTCCAGTCAACCGTTGGTGGAGCGCTCAACCGGCGGTGCACAGGGAGGCGGCACTGCCCTGACAAATTTGGGCCAACGTATTATCGAGGGCTTCGAGTCTTTACAGCATGAACACCAGAAATTCGTTGAACGTCTCGGCGGGAGCCTGCACTCGCTAAAGGATATCGCCAATTTCATGAGGAGCGAGACCATGAAAACCAGTGCCAGAAACCAATTCCTTGGCACTGTCACCCGGATCACTCCCGGCGCCGTGAACGCGGAAATTGAAATGGATATTGGTGCCGACCGGCCTCTGATTGCCATTATTACTCAGGACAGTGTGGAACAACTGGAACTCAGGAATAAGAGTGAAGTCATTGCCCTTGTTAAGGCGTCCTCGGTCCTGGTCAGCATGGATACCGGCATTGTTACCAGTGCCCGCAACAAGCTCACTGGGCGTATTTCCCGCCTGGTTACCGGCGCCGTCAATACCGATGTCACCCTCGACATCGGTGGCGGCAAGACTGTAAGCGCCATCATCACCAATACCAGCGCTCAAGACCTGGGGTTAGAGGAAGGCGAGATGGCGTGTGGGCTGTTCAAGGCGCCCAGCGTGATACTTTTAAAGAGTGGATGACCGGGTTGAGTCAGGCCACGCTAGCGAACAATAGCCACTGACTTGATCTGCGCCCAAAGCCGTTGCCCCGGTTTGATTCCCAGGCTTGCCGCCGACCGGCGGGTCAGGCGGGCGATTACATAGTCATCGCGGGCTTTCAGGCGGATCAGCGCCATGGCGGTATCCTCATCCGGTACGACTTCCGCAACCTCCACCGACAGTCGATTGAGAATGCTGGAATCTTCATGGCGGGTAAGCGTCAGGCTGACATCCCTGGCCAGTATCCGCACCCTTATTTCCTCCCCCGGCCCATCGCCAGTATCGCGCACCCATAAGTCCCCGCCCGTGCACGCCACCTGAACCAGGCGCCAGTGTTCATCCCGCGCCATTATTTCACCCTGCCAGACCACACTGGTGTCGTCCCCCAGGTGAAGGGGAAGATCAACGCGGGAGAAAACCTCGCCAATCTGGCCCTGGGCCACCGCGCGCCCTTGTTGAAGAAGGACCACGTGATCAGCCAGCCGTGCCACTTCATTCATGGAATGGCTCACGTAAAGGATGGGCATATCCACGGACGACCGGAGCTTTTCCAGATAAGGCAAAATCTCCTGCTTCCTGGCTTCATCCAGGGATGCCAGGGGCTCATCCATCAACAAAAGTCGCGGCTGGATCAGCAGGGCTCTGGCGATGGCGACACGTTGCCGCTCGCCGCCGGATAACTGACCGGGATAACGCGAGAGAACCGATTCAAGCCCCATTAGCCCGATCACTCGGTTATACAGCTCCAGTGAATTGGCAACGCCCGAACGCTTCAGGGCGTACTCCAGGTTGCCCTGTGCTGTGAGGTGGGGAAACAGGCTCGATTCCTGGAAGACGTAGCCCAGTGGGCGCTTGTGTGTCGGAACAAAGAGGCGGTCGCTTTGCCAGGTCTCGCCATTGACGATTAACCTGCCCTGCCCCGCGCGTTCGAGGCCTGCGACACAGCGCAGCAGTGTCGTTTTGCCGGAACCCGAGTGTCCAAAGATAGCGGTGATCCCCCTGCCCGGAACCAGCAAATCGACATCCAGGGAAAAAGCGGATGAACCGGAGCCGGGTGTTTGCAAGCGAAACCGGGCATGGAGGCCGGCATCCGGGTTGTGTTTCTTTTCGCCCATGACCGGGAATCCTTACTTCACGCCCCAAAAGATCGAGTTGCGTTGCACTCCGTAGAGCCCCAGCAATACCACAAAGGAAAACAGGATCATGGCACCAGCCAGCACATGAGCCCGGGCATATTCCATGGCCTCCACATAGTCGTAGATCTGCACGGAGACCACACGGGTTTCGCCGGGGATATTGCCACCGATCATCAACACCACGCCAAATTCACCCACGGTGTGAGCGAAACCCAGAATGGCGGCGGTAATGAAGCCCGGTTTGGCCAGCGGCAGTACCACCGTAAAAAAACGATCCCAGGGACCCGCCCGGAGCGTGGCCGCCACTTCCAGTGGTCGTTCGCCCAGTGCTTTCATGGCGTTCTGCAAGGGTTGCACCACAAACGGCAGGGAGTAAAACACCGAGCCCACCACCAGCCCCCAGAAGGTAAAAGCCAGGGTGCCCAGGCCCAGCTGCAGGGTCAATTTACCGATGAAACCATCTGGCCCCATGGCGATTAACAGATAAAACCCCAAAACAGTTGGTGGCAGTACGATTGGCAGTGCCACCACAGCGCTCACCGGCCCTTTCAGCCACGAACGAGTACGAGCCAGCCACCAGGCGATGGGTGTGCCGATAATCAGCAATAGGACCGTCACCACGGTCGCCAGCTTAAACGTCAGCCAGATAGCGGTCAGGTCTGCGTTGGAAAACATAGTGGTTTGCTATTCGATTTTGTAACCATGGGCGAGGATGATCCCTCGGGCCTCTTCACTACGAAGGTAATTGAGCAAGGCTTTGGCACTGGAGTTGTCCTTACCGCTTTTCAGCAGCACGGCATCCTGGCGGATCGGGCTGTAAAGCTTATCGGGTATGACCGAGCTTGACCCTTCCCTGATGTGCCGCCTGTTCATGATTTGCGACAGCGCCACAAAGCCCAGGTCGGCATTGCCTGAAGCCACAAACTGGTAGGTCTGGGCGATACTTTCACCTTGTACCCATTTTGCCCGGGTGGCGTCTTCAAGTTTTAGATTTTCCAAAACTTCCACCGCCGCAGCACCGTAGGGCGCCAGTCGCGGGTTGGCCAGAGCCAGTTTGTTGAAGTCGCGATTTTTCAGTCGGGTAAAGTCCTCGTCCACGAAGCCGGGCCTGGTCGACCACAGCACCAGGGTGCCGGTGGCATAGGTAAAGCGGCTGCCGGGCGCGGCCAGCCCTGCTTTTTCCAGCGCCTCCGGTTTGGCCTGGTCAGCGGACAGAAAGACCTGGAAGGGCGCGCCGTTTTGAATTTGCGCGAAAATCTTCCCCGAAGAACCGGAAGAAACAATAACCCTGTGCCCCGATATATGTTCAAACCGGTTCACGACCTCCTTGAAAGGCGCTAAAAAGTTGGCGGCGACGGCGGCATGAATCTGCTCCGCGCTGGCGGCACTGGCAAGCAAATGGCCCAGCACAATGGCGGAGAGCTGTTTTAGCAACCCCATCGGTTCCTCTTCCGGGCATGCCGGGACCGCTCAAAGCCCCGGCGTTTCTACGTCGATTCATTATATAATGAATTATATAACGGGCCGTAGCAAGCCGCCTTCGGCTTGCCATCCGTTTATGGCACCCGAATTGCTGTCGCCGGTGGGCGGCTTTTTATCCTGGCCGATCGTGATGTCGAGGGTGGGCCCGGCAAGAACTGTTGTGACTGCTATAACAGCACAATGCCGGGAGGCGAGGTAACAATTTATGGTTTCAATGGTGGATCAAGCCTGGCTCATTTCACCGGAAATGCTTCCAGGCGTCCCTGACGGCTTTATCCATGCTGTCCCAGGCCGATTCCACGCCCTTCTGGAAGTCCCCCCAGGCATCGCGACTGGCCTGTTGCAGGTCCTCCAGCTCCCGCTGTACATCACTGCGATGTTTCTTGAGGCGCTCAATCTGCTCATCGTACTCCACCCTTGAACTCGCCTCGGCGGCCCTGGCTTTGGCATTGAGCTTGTCGATCTCCGCGTTCCACTCGTCCAGCTTGGCTTTTACCTTGTCAACGTAGGCATCTCGTTTGCTCATGGCACTCTCCTTAATGGCAGCGTTTTCCGATTGGAAATCCATGACAATCGCGCAAGGCGATTCCATACTGGACAGCATAGACTGTTTTGGCCATGCCATAGGCCCAATTACTGAAACCGGCAACGAGAGGCCCAATGAGTAAAAGCGACGACATCCCCCCTGTTCCAGTATCGATCCGGGCCGTGGCCGCTTTCCTGAAACCCTATAAACTCCAGGGAATTGGCGCTATCACCGCCCTGCTGGTGACCACGGCGGTAACCCTGGCCATCGGCCAGGGGGTTCGCCTTGTCATCGACAAAGGCTTTGTGACCGGATCACTGTCCCAACTGAATCAAACCCTGCTGCTGCTTCTCGCTTTCGCGCTGATCCTGGCGGCCGGATCTTATGTGCGTTTTTATTTGATGTCCTGGATTGGTGAGCGGGTCAGCGCGGATATTCGCCGACGGGTCTTCGACCATATGATCGCCATGCATCCGGGCTTCTTCGAAACCAATCGCAGTGGTGAAATCATCTCCCGGTTAACCACCGACACCACCCTGCTCCAATCGATTATCGGCAGCGCCTTCTCCATGGCCCTGCGGGGAACCCTGTCCGGCGTCGGCGCCCTGGCGATGATGCTGTTCACCAATCTCAGGCTGTCAATAATAATCCTGCTCGCGGTACCCCTGATCCTGCTCCCCATACGGGTTTTCGGGCGTCGTGTACGCCGCCTGTCCCGGCACAGCCAGGATAGCGTCGCCGAAATCGGCAATTATGCCGGCGAGGCCTTCCAGAATATCAAAACCGTGCAAAGCTATACCCGCGAAGATTGGGAAAGGCAGTCTTTTGCCCGCGAGGTGGAAACCGCCTTCAACGTGGCCACCCGACGAATTCGGCAGCGCGCCCTGCTTATGGCCGCGGTGATTCTGCTGGTTTTTGTGGCGCTGATCACCATGCTCTGGGTGGGCGGCCGGGACGTGATGACCGGCGCCATGACACCCGGAGAACTTGGGGCATTTGTTTTCTACGCGCTGTTGGTAGCCCTGGGTGCCGCCACCCTGTCCGAGGTGTACGGGGAGTTGCAGCGGGCCGTCGGGGCCACCGAGCGGTTGATGGACCTGCTCCGGGCCAGACCCCTTATCGCCGGGAATGAAACTGCCACTGAGGCCTCGACGCTGCCCGCGGACCTGGCGCTGGAGAACGTCACCTTCAGTTACCCATCCAGGCCCGAACACCCGGCCCTGGAAAATCTCTCCCTGGCCATGCCACGGGGACAAATAACGGCACTGGTGGGACCGTCGGGCGCCGGCAAATCGACCATCTTCGAACTTTTGCAGCGATTCTACGACCCTGACGAGGGCCGTATCACTCTGGGCGACACCGATATTCGCGGACTTGACCCGCAAGACCTGCGCCAACAGTTTGCCCTGGTTCCCCAGCAGCCGGCCATCTTCAGCGCCGACGTCCTCTACAATATCCGCTATGGCCGGCCCGATGCCTCGGACGAAGAAGTCGCCGCCGCGGCCCGGGCGGCCAATGCACACGACTTTATCGTCCGCTTGCCACAGGGTTACCGAAGTCACCTGGGCGAGCGGGGCGTTCGCCTTTCCGGGGGGCAGAAGCAGCGCCTGGCCATCGCCCGGGCCATTCTCAGGAATCCGCGAATACTCCTGCTGGATGAGGCCACCAGCGCCCTGGACTCGGAAAGCGAACAACAGGTCCAGGCCGCCCTGCATACCCTGATGAGCAATCGCACCACCCTGATCATCGCACACCGCCTGGCGACGGTATTGCATGCGGACCGTATTGCCGTGCTGGACGAGGGCCGGCTGATCGCCCTGGGCAGCCATACCGAGCTGCTCGATACCTGCCCCCTCTATTTCCGCCTGGCGGAACTCCAGTTTCAGGATAAAAAGTCGCCAAAACAGCAGGATAGCTGATACAGTTAGTCCAGCTTATCGCACATTTTGCCAAGGGGCTGGCACAGCACCTTGGCGCCATTGCACGAAGGCGCGGGCCTGCAACGGGCCAGGGGTGCGATGCCGCCAAACCAGACCGGATACTGAAGGACCGGAATGAATTCGACAATTCCCTGTACAGCCAGCCGAGAAAGCGCACTTTTGCCATTGCCTTGTTGTGACCGGGGAGGTTTCCGATGAGCAATCACCGCTACCTGGAAGCCGTGGATATGGGTATCGATACCCATGAAGAGCCCGTGGTCTACATGCGCAAGGATTGCGACATCTGCCGTGCCGAGGGGTTCGAGGCCAACACCCGATTGCTTATCCGCCACGGGGAAAGAAACCTGATCGCCACCCTCAACACTGTCAGCGAATCCGTATTGCCCAACGGCGGTATCGGCTTTTCCAAGAGTGCCTGGCGCTATCTCGGGCTCACGGCCGGCCTCGAAGTGAATATCAGCCATGCCCCGGTGGTCCAGTCGCTCAGCGCCATGCGTAAAAAGATCTACGGCAACGCACTGTCGGAAACGGAGCTGGCCTCGATCATTCATGATATCGCCGAGCGTCATTATTCGGATATCGAAATTGCCGCTTTCCTGACCGGGTGTGCCGGCGGACGCCTCTCCCTGGAGGAAATCATCGCCCTCACCCGGGCCATGGTCGACAGTGGCTCGCGCATCCACTGGCGGCAGTACCCGAAAGTCTTTGATAAACACTGCGTGGGCGGCCTGCCGGGCAACCGTACCACACCCATCGTGATCGCAATCGCCAGCGCCGCGGGGCTGACTCTGCCCAAGACCTCTTCCCGGGCCATCACCTCCCCCGCCGGCACCGCGGACACCATGGAAGTGTTGACCAATGTCGATCTCACGCTCGACCAGATGCAGTCGGTGATTCACCAAACCGGCGCCTGTCTGGCCTGGGGCGGGCGCATGAACCTGAGCCCGGTGGACGACCTCATGATTCGCGTCGAGCGGGCGCTCGACCTGGATGGCGAGGGCCAACTGGTGGCATCGGTGCTGTCCAAGAAAATCGCCGCCGGTTCCACCCATATCCTCATCGACATGCCCGTGGGCCCCACCGCCAAGGTCCGGGACGAGAGCCAGGCTCGGCGCCTGGCCGACCTGTTTCACGCGGTGGGCGAAGCGCTGGATGTGCGGGTCGAGTGTCTCACCACCGATGGCACCCAGACCGTCGGCGACGGCATCGGGCCCGCCGAGGAAGCCAGGGATGTGCTCGCCGTTCTGCGCAACGATCCCGGCGCGCCGGCGGACCTGAGGGAACGCGCTCTCCTGCTGGCCACCCACTTGCTGGTCATGGCCAATGGCGATAGCTACGAAGAAGCCGAATCCCGGACCCGCGAAATCCTTGAAACCGGTGGGGCCTGGCAACAGTTCTTGCGTATTTGCGAGGCCCAGGGCGGTCTCAGGGAGATTCCCCGTGCGCCCCGGCAGAAAATCTTCACTTCCGAGCGCTCGGGACGACTCACCACCATGGATAATCGCCGCCTTGCCAAACTGGCCAAGCTTGCCGGCGCCCCCTCTTCCGCCGTTGCCGGGCTGCGCCTCCAGGCCAAGCTCGGGCAGCGCCTGGCAGCGGGAGACCCCCTCTTTACCCTGTATTCGGATACCCCCGGCGAACTGGACTATGCTTCCGATTTTTATCAGAGCAACCGGGATATCTTTGAAATCGCGTAAATCCCACAGTAACAGCGGGCCGCGCCGCCTCCGGCCACCGCCGGTGCTTCGGCGGGCCGGATTTCGCAGCGCGCCGGAACCCTGCAAGCGAATTAAGACACTATGCCCATGACCGACACCGAAAACCCCTTCGCTCAGCACCGACACCATCACTACCAGCGGCTAGCCGCGCTCTATCGCGAGAAAGACGCCGAATTTGCCCGATGGGCAGAGGGCTTCGGTGTCATTCGCCACGGCCCGGAAACACAGATCCGGGTTTTCCAGATGGCCGGCGACCTGGTGCAACGGGGGCAGGCAGGCAGCATCGGGGAGGTTTTTCAACGCCTGGCCGCAGCTGATCGACTGACCTGCGCCGCCATGTGGCTGGTGGTTCACATGACCTACGCCGAGCGCGTCTACACCGATGGCCGGGAGATGGCCCGGAAAGATTTCAAGGCCGATCCCCACGGTCACACCGGTGGTTCCCTGAACATGGTCCCGGCGTATGTCGGCTACCTGGCAGCCAACGCCCTCTCCGGCCACACCCGGGGCTGGCTCATGGGCCAGGGCCACTGTGTCGCCGCCATCGATTCGGTGAATCTCCTCGTGGACAATATGGAACCGGCCCATCACCGGCGTTATGCCTGGAATGACCAGGGCCTTTCGCGTTTTGTCCGGGACTTCTATGCCTACCGGGTGTCCGGCAACCCGGGCCGGCCGGATTCGCCCCTGGGAAGCCACGTCAACGTTCATACCGGCGGGGGCATGCATGAGGGTGGCTATCTGGGCTTTGCCGAGCTGCAATATGTCCATATGCCTTTGCCCGACGAACGCCTGGTGGCCTTTCTCAGCGACGGGGCCTTCGAGGAACAGCGTGGCAGCGACTGGGCGCCCCGTTGGTGGCGCGCCGAGGATTCCGGCCTGGTGACACCGGTCATGATTGCCAACGGCCGGCGTATTGATCAGCGGTCGACACTTTTCCAACAGGGCGGTGTGCCCTGGTTCAAACGACACCTGACCCTGAACGGTTTCGACCCCCTGGTTATCGATGGTACCGACCCGGCGGCTTTTGCCTGGGCCATCCGGGAATCCGAGGAACGCCTGCTCAGCTGCTCGGAAACTCTCCGCAACGGCGACGCCGACTACCCGGTGCCCCTGCATTATGTCATCGCGGAATGCCCTAAGGGCTTCGGCTTTCCCGGCGCGGGCACCAACCGGGCCCACAACCTGCCCCTTGATGGCAACCCCAGGGACCACGAAAGCGCCAGGCAGTCGTTCAACCGGGGCGCAAGCAAGCTCTTTGTGCCCGCAACCGAACTGACGCCCGCGGTGGCAGCCATCAACAACCACCAGCGCCAGAACCGCCCGAGGGAGAAAGACCACGATCTGGCCAACCGCCAGGTGTCGCTGCGGGAAATCCCGGCGCCAGGCTGGTCAACCGTCGGGGAAGCCGTATCCGCCATGACCGCGCTGGACCGGTACTTCGTCGACATCACCCGGGCAAATCCCCATTGCCGGGTCCGGGTCGGCAACCCCGACGAGCTGAACAGCAACAACTTCAGTCACACCCTGTCCCACTACAAGCACCGGGTCTACCGCCCCGAAGAAGGAGTGGCGGAAGCGGTTGACGGCTGCGTTATTTCCGCCCTCAACGAGGAAGCGGTGGCCTGTGCCGCCCTGGGCAACAAGGGCGGCATCAACGTGGTGGTCAGCTACGAGGCTTTTGCCATCAAGATGCTCGGCGCCATGCGCCAGGAAATTATTTTCGCCCGCCACCAGAAAGAGGGCGGGAAGAATCCGGGGTGGCTGCCGGTTCCTTTCCTGCTCACCTCCCACACCTGGGAAAACGGCAAGAACGAGCAGTCACATCAGGATCCCACCCTGTGCGAAGCTTTGCTGGGGGAAATGGCCGATACCAGCGTGGTGCGATTCCCGGCCGATGCCAACAGCGCCATGGCGGCCATGGCCGATTGCTACCGTCGAAAGGGCGAGATTCACGGCCTCGTGATTCCCAAGAAACCCCAGCGGGTGGCCATGGATGCCACCAGGGCCGGTGAACTGGTGGAAAATGGCGCCCTGCTGCTGGAGGGGGATCCGGGGGCTGATATACGGCTGGTCGCCATTGGCGCCTACCAGCTGCAGCAGTGCAGGCAGGCCCGGCGGCGGCTGGTGGACAAGGGCAGCGATGCCGCGCTTGTCTACATGATGGAGCCGGGGCGCTTTCGTGGCGACCCGCGCGATGCCCTGGAGGGTAGCGTACAGGTCGGCGCCAATGTCCGGGAAAGACTGTTTCCCCACCCCGCCACTACCCTGGTTCTCAGCCACACACGGCTCGCGCCCCTGGCCGGGCTCCTGGCAGGCCTGCCCGTGCTCGCCGACGGCTCGGCCCCGCTGACGGTGCTGGGGTACCGCAACCGCGGCGGCACCCTGGATACCGGGGGCATGTTGTTTGTGAACCAGTGTAGCTGGCTGCACGTTCTGGTCCGGCTCGCCGCCATGGTCGACAGGCCCGCCGAAACCTGGCTGGAGTCCGCGGAGCTGGAAGCCCTCTCCGGCAAGCGGGATCCCCGGCCCTGGATCGGGGCCTGATGGCTGCCGCCGTGGCGTTCACAGAATCGCTCGATTAAACTTGGCGACGACCTTAACAGTACTTTTTTCCTGCGAATAAACCCATGATGTCGACGACAACAGCGGTAACTAACAGTGCCCCGGAGCAGTGGTGGCAACAACGCACACTGCCAGAGGGCCAGGTACTCCACTGCCGGCTAGGTCCGCTCAACCTGTCGGTCTGGCGAAGCGACGGCGAATGGCGAATGGCCTGGGACCGGGAGCCGGAAGGCGAAGATCGCGCCAGCGCCATCCTGGAACTGGAGGCCGTGGACTTTTCTCCGGATGAGTTCGAGCGCCACGTGTTTGCCAGGGCCACGGGCAAACTCCAGTTGCGGCCCGGCCTGCTTGACAGGGCGGTGGTGGCCCGGCCGGTGACACCGCTTTTCATCCCCGCCGGGGAATCCACCACCCTTTACCTGAGTACCCCGCTTTCCATATTCGTGGATGTGGAGGAGCTACCGGTCACGCTCCGCGAGATCCCGGTTCTTCGCCTTTCCGATACCTGGTTCGGCCCCAACAGTCGACAGGGTGACCTGTGCTATGCGGTCCGTACCCGGGCCCGGCACCGGCTGGAGGAAGTGCCGCGCCGGGCACATCGGGCAATCAGCGCCGTGCGGATTGAAAACAAGGCGGAGACCGCCCTGCCCCTGGAGAAACTCAGCCTCCCCATTCCGGCGCTTTCTCTCTACGGGGCCACGGATGGCAGCCTCTGGACCCAGAGCCTTGCCCTCACCCGGACCCAGGATTCGGACCTCGCCGCCATGACTATCGACAGACTGCCGCCCGCGGCTGCCGGCGCCACCGAGAGGCTATCGGAACCCCGGGAACCCTCCCAACGGGGGACGCTGGTGCGCGCCTTCAGCCTGTTTTTCGGCGACTGAATTCAACAAGGAGAACCATGTTGGAAGACCAACTCCTGACGCTTGCCAGCGACCATCGTATCCTGACCGGCCTGCGCGCCCTCCTGCTTATCGTTCTGGGCCTGGTCATAGCCAGTGTGCTGTCCCGGCTCACCCGCCGGGCGCTACGTAACCGCTTTTCCGCCGGCAACCTCCAGCTGAGCCGGCGCATTGTCTACTACGGGGTGTTGACCCTTTTCGTGGCATCGGCGCTGCGGGAACTGGGATTCAGTCTGGCGGTGATCATGGGCGCCGCCGGGGTCCTGACGGTGGCCCTGGGTTTTGCCTCCCAGACCTCGGCATCGAACCTGATCAGCGGCCTTTTCCTCATCGGCGAACGGCCTTTTTCCGTTGGCGACTTCATCCAGGTGTCCGGCATTACCGGCGAAGTGCTTTCCATCGACGCCCTGTCGGTCAAGCTGCGCACCTTCGACAACCTCTACGTCCGCATTCCCAACGAGACCCTGATCAAGTCGGAGGTCATTACCCTTACCCGCTTCGCCATCCGTCGCTACGACATGAAACTGGGCGTGGCCTATAAGGAAGATATCAGGCGGGTGCGGGAGGTACTGATGGCCGTTGCCGACGCCAACCCCTGCTGCCTGGACGAGCCCGAGCCCCTGTTCATCTTTCTGGGGTTTGGAGAATCCTCCCTGGACATACAATTTTCGGTCTGGGCGACGCGGCAGAATTTCCTGGAACTGCGTAACAGCGTTCATATTGAGGTCAAGGAGGCCCTGGATGCCGCCGGCATCGAGATTCCCTTTCCCCATCGCAGTCTCTATGCCGGGGAGGCCACCGAACCCTTTCCGGTACGTATCGTCGACGGCGGCAAGGAAGGCCCTGCGAACAATGGGGCCGGTTAGTTCCCCCTGAAGAATGCCACAAACGAACCTGTGCACCGATGACAGAGAGACCAGACCATGCCCTCTTTTGATATTGTTTCCGAGGTGGACAGCGCGGAAATCCGCAACGCCGTAGAAAACACCCGGCGCGAAATCGCCAACCGCTACGATTTTCGCGGTGTGGAAGCGACGGTGGATTACCGGGACGAAACCGTTGCCCTGACCAGCGAATCCGACTATCAGTGCCAGCAAATGCTGGACATCTTCCGGGCCCAGATGATCAAGCGCAAGCTCGATCCCGCCGTCATGGATGTGGATGACAAGCCGGTGCACAGCGGCAAGACCTTTACCCTGTCGATTCGCTTCAAGCAGGGTATCGACACGCCAGTGGCCAGGCAGATTATCAAGCGCATCAAGGACAGCAAGCTGAAGGTCCAGGCGGCCATCCAGGGCGATCAGGTGCGTGTTACCGGCAAGAAACGCGACGACCTGCAAAAGGTCATGACCCTGGTACGGGAAGCGGATCTGGGCCAGCCTTTCCAGTTCAACAACTTCCGCGACTGATAGGCGGGGTTTTCCACGGTCCTGGTTTTAGCGGGTGCCAAGCGGTTTGCGAGAGGATGTTTCATCAGTCCCGCGACCAGCGGTGGAAGCCGGCGGTTGCCGTAACAAGCCATATTCGTATAATGGACCACCTCCGTCCCGGTGGCACAGCTGGATAGCGCGGCCCCCTCCTAAGGGGCAGGTCGCAGGTTCGAATCCTGCCCGGGACGCCATTTTGATTTTTGTACCCGGTTGGATTTCCAGCCCGCCAGCGCAGCTGGCGGTCGTTCGGGCTGCGCAAAGCCATGCTTTGCGTACAGCGCAACCCTCACCCTGCCCGGGACGCCATTTTGATTTTTGTACCCGGTTGGATTTCCGGCCCGCCAGCACAGCTGGCGGTCGATCGGATTGCCCAAAGCCGTGCTTTTCTTATCTTACAACGCGCTGGCTATGGTCGAAGCCAGCCTCACAAGCTCCTTTGCCCGAAGGTAGGAACTGCCGGCAGGAAAACGGGCAACTGCCAGTCAGAGCGGTCATATACCACCCGTAAAGGCAGGCAAACAGGTTACTTCAGCTATCGTAGTAGTGATCATAGTAAGCCAGTATGGCCTCGCTCGATTCATGCCGGCTTAACCTTTGCTTTTTGCCGAATTTATCGATTAGCGGATTTCTACTCTGCGGACAATGGGCCAGAAAGAAAGCCTTTGCTGCCGCTTCCTTGCTCTGTTGAAAAACACCGACATCCTGGTTGGATGCTGAAGACCGGGGTGTTCGAGACAATGTATTCATGGGAGTTCCTCTTCCTCGCGGGTGCGTACGAAAGAATCTGTCGGGGCGGGGACAGCAGTCATAACGCCAGGCGGGATCGAGGTCTGGCAGGGGGCTATCGATCTTACGCTTCAGGGAGGGAAAGACAAGGATTTGCGCGGTCATTGTTTAGAACGATTTCTTACTAAGCCGCAGTAAATAGAACAAAAACGGAAAACGTTTTCAGGGGACGGCAGTAATTTGACCGGCAACAGCCGACGGGCAACCACTGCATTATACGCCTCACTGGCAACGGGAAGCGGTCCTGCAGCCCGTTTTAATTAACGGAGGTCGCTCGACACGGAACGCCCGTAATCCGTTAGAATCGAACCGGTCAACAATATTGGAGGACATTCCGATCATGCCAGAGCTTGCAATTCCCGCCATCGGCGAGGTTATGACCCCGAGCCCCGTCACCATCGATGCCAAGGCCACCCTGACCCGGGCGCGGCAACGCATGGAAGAATTGGGTATCAAACACCTGCCGGTCATGGTCAATGGTGTCGTGGAGTCCGTGGTTTCCGACCGGGAAATCAAGCGCTTCACCCTGCCCGGCCACAAGGCGGGCCCGGGCGAGGAGCTGCTGGTCGAGGATGTGGTGCCCCACCGGGCGGTGGTCGCCGACCGGCGGGACCCTCTGGATCAGGTCCTTAAGTCCATGATGGAAAGCCGGGTGGAGGCGGTGATCGTTCTCGACGAGGGGGAGCTGGCAGGCATTTTTACCGAAACCGACGCCTGTAATGTTCTGGTGAACATTCTCTCCTCCGGGCGTCAATAACCGGCGCTGGACGTGAACCTCCTGCTTTTCGACGACCTTCGGGTTGACGATGCCGGTCGCCTGGCGGTCACCGGCCGGCAATTGAGACACCTGATCGGCACCTTGAAACCCGCCCTGGGTGACAGTATCAGGATCGGGCGGATCGACGGCAAGCTCGGCACCGGCGTGGTGGTCTCCCTTTCCAGTGAAAAAGCCATTCTCGAAGTACACCTGGACAGAGAGCCGCCGTCGGCGCCTGCCCTGAAGCTGATACTTGCCCTGCCCCGCCCCAAGGTCCTTGGGCGCATTCTACAGGCAGTGGCGGCCCTGGGAATCAAGGAGCTTTACCTCATCAACAGCTATCGGGTTGAAAAAAGTTACTGGCAGACGCCGAGGCTGAGGGACGAAGCCATTCGCGAGGCGCTGTGGCTGGGTCTGGAACAGGGCTGCGATACCGGCATGCCGCGTGTTTACCAACACAAACTGTTCAGGCCCTTTGCCGAGGATCAGTTGCCGGCCCTGGCGGCGGGCAGCCTTGCCCTGGTCGCTCACCCCCTCGCCGCAGAGTCCTGTCCCCGCCGGCCCGGACAAGCGATTACCCTGGCCATTGGCCCGGAAGGGGGCTTTATTCACTACGAAATCAATAAACTGGCGGAAGCCGGGTTCAGCCCGGTGACACTGGGGCCACGTATCCTCCGGGTGGAAACCGCCCTGCCCTTTCTACTGGGCCGGCTGTGTCCTTGAAAAACAGCCGCCATTGACAACCCTGGGAGCCCGACCCTGTGACTGAAGAAGACAATCCCGGCGTGGACTGGCCGCCGCCTATCTATCCCCTTGCCGCCCTGGGGCTGGGGTACCTGTTGGACAAATACCTGCCCTGGGCTCTGGTATTGCCCGGCCGCCTGCCGGCCGCCGTGTTTCTGCTGGCGGCGGCTTTCCTGGTGATGGGCTGGGCTCTCTGGGCTTTCAGGCGTCACCAAACCACGGTGTTGCCCCACAAGGCCAATCGTGCCCTGATTACCGACGGTCCTTTCCGCTATACCCGAAACCCCATTTACCTGGCATTCCTGTTGTTGCAGGCGGCGGTGGCGCTGGCGTTGGCCAACGCATGGCTTTTACTGTTGCTGCCGGTCACCTGGGCCTGCCTGCGGTACCGGGTAATCAAGTTGGAGGAAGCTTACCTGGCCCGCCGCTACGGAAAGGTTTTTACCGCCTATTGCGCCCGGGTGCGCCGCTGGCTCTGAGTACCTGTGGACCGGCCCGGGGAAATACCCACTCCTCGCGAGGCTAGCTTTTAACCAGCTTTGCCAGGGTTTCCAGGTGGTTATAGGGATCCGCGTGGCCGGAAGTATTGGTGATAAAGGCGCTGACTCCCATCTCCTCAAGCCCGTCGATAATGGATTTGACGTGACTCGGTGTGCCGGCCACGGTGTGGATCGAGGTGAGATAATCGATGACATCCGGGCCGGCGGCGTTGAGGGCCCTGACATTGTTACCGTTGACGACGCTATGTTCTGTATAGTCATAGGCGTCGGCGAGCTTCAGCAGCTTTTCCCGGATATGTTCGGGCACCCTCGCCCATTTGTCGGGGGTATGGATGAAAGTCAGGGCATTGGTCACCAGGTAGGCCTTGATATCCTCAAGTGCCTGTTGCCGGTCATCGCGGATCGAGCAAAAAGCCGTCACCCAGATCTCGACATCCTCCGGATTCCTCCCCGCCTGTTTGACAAATTGGTGGTATTGCCGAATTTGTTCCCGCGTCTTGTCGAGGTCGCCATCGGTGAACATGATCACTCCGTCGGCACGCTCCGCAGCCAGCTGGAAGGCCCTGGGTCCGAATGCGGAATACATGACCGGCGTGCTCCGGGCATTGTGCAACGGCGATACCGCCCGTCCCTCGTAGTTCGCGGGTCGGCCGGCGAAGAGATCGTCGAGGGCATCCCAGTATTCGCCCATCTCCTTCTGCGTCGCCGGTTTGCGACCGACGGCGAGAACATTGCCGCCGCCCCGGGCGAGACCCAACACCATCCGACCGCCGCTCAGGTCCTGAAGCGTGGAGAAGGCGTTAGCGACAACCAGCGGGTGGCGGAGAAAGGGACCGGTCACAAAGGAGGTGATCGCCGCCCGTCGTGTTTCCCGGGCCGCGATTGCCATGTTCAGGTACAAATCCCTGAAACCGGCGGGAACATCCCCCACCGCCACGATATCGTACGCCAGTGCGTCGGCGAGTTTGAGAATCGCCTCGTAATGCGCGAGGCTGTCGCCCCACATATCTTCGACACCGAGCTTCATGGCCTACCCCGCCTGTTATTGTAAAGCTGATAGTAAGTTCGCGGGGCGCAACCGTCGGCCCCGCCAAACCCTTTCCCGTCACCGGTTTAGCGAAGTTATTGTCAGTAGCCGCCCTGCATCTGGAGAAACTCAATCATCAGTGGATCGCCGGGCTTTTCCATGTAGCAGAAAGCCATATCCTCGCTGAAGCGTTTGTACCAGATCACTTCATACCCGATTTCCCTGGCCATGGCCATTCTGGTCTCGACATCGTCAACGCGATAGCGGATATGATGCATGCCGCTCCTGCCGCTATCCAGGAACTCCGTGTGGGGACTGACCCCTTCAACCGGCTCGATCAGCTCGATTTCAAGGTCACCGGTTTTACCGAATGCCATCTTGATTTTGCAATGGTGCTGTTGTCCCCGGTACTCGGCATCAAACTCGTTCTCCATTTCCATCCAGGGCCCGAAAAGGGGCGCGTAATCCGCCATGGCCGCCTGAATATCCGGGACCACCATCCCTATCTGGTCAATCTGGGGCAGGTCGAGTTGTTTCTGGAGGTCTTTCTGGCGGTCTGTCAATTCCACTGGTTTTCTCCCTGGCTGTCTATAGTGATGGATTCTTTCATAAAGCACTTCTTGGCGTCCAGCACTGGCCGGCGGCGCGAAATATGGCAGCTATCGGTGGGACCGTGTGCCGGCCGGGGAAGGACAAATCCGGAAAACCCGGATGGGAAAGGAGGGCTGATTAACGACAGGCCACAAGCCGGGCAGGCATGGGGGCCGGTAAACCGGCCCCGCCCGGAGAAACGATCAGGGCAGCAGGTGGCTGACCGCGTCGCGTTCTTCCGCCAGCTCCTGCTCGGTGGCTTTCATGCGGGCCGCGGAGAAATCGCCGATCTCAAGGCCCTGGACGATCTGCCAGTCGCCGTTGTGGCAGGTACAGGGGAACGAATAGATAAGGCCCTTTTCGATGCCATAGCTGCCATCGGAATAGATTCCCATGCTCACCCAGTCGCCTTCCGGGGTGCCCAGCGCCCAACTGCGCATATGATCGATGGCGGCATTGGCGGCGGAGGCGGCGCTGGAGGCGCCCCGGGCCTTGATGATGGCGGCACCGCGCTGCTGCACCTCGGGAATGAAGGTGTTCTCGTACCAGTCCTGGTCGATCAGATTAATGGCCGGATCGCCCTTCACCCGCGCATGGAAAAGATCCGGATACTGGGTTGAAGAGTGGTTGCCCCAGATGGTCATGTGGGTGATGTCATTGATGGTGGTCTGGGTTTTCTGGGCCAGCTGGGTCATGGCCCTGTTGTGGTCGAGCCGGGTCATGGCCGTGAACTGGCGGGGATCCAGGTCCGGCGCATTGCGCTGGGCGATCAGGGCATTGGTGTTGGCCGGATTGCCGACAACCAGGACCTTGATATCGCGGCTGGCATTGTCATTGATGGCCTTGCCCTGGCCGGAAAAAATGGCGGCGTTGGCTTCCAGCAGGTCCTTTCGCTCCATCCCGGGACCCCGGGGCCGGGCTCCCACCAGCAGGGCGTAGTCGGCGTCCTTGAAGGCCACGTTGGCGTCGTCGGTCTGCACCGTGCCCGCCAGCAGGGGAAACGCGCAGTCGTCCAGTTCCATGGCGACACCGTTGAGAGCTTCCAGTGCCGGGGTAATTTCGAGCATTTGCAGGATGACGGGCTGATCCGGACCAAGCATTTCGCCGGCCGCGATGCGGAACAGAAGGGAATAACTGATTTGTCCGGCCGCGCCGGTCACGGCAACACGTACGGGTGCTTTCACTGGCTCTCTCCGTGTGGTTGGGTATATGGATTGGGGCCCCGCATTATACGGAAAACGGCGGAATTTTCATCTCGGCTGCGCTGCCCGGCTGGGCAGCGACCCGGCGGCGGGACAATCAGGCGCTGACCTCACGGCGGTAGCGCAGGCTCAATTCCCGGTAAAGCTCATCCTTGAAGTCATCGCGCCAGACGTCCAGGCGCTCGACGATTTCCACCAGATGCTCGTTGTCTTCCCTGCCCTGCCAGGACTTGGTGTAGGTGCCCTCCTGGTAGCCGTTGTCCTGGCGAAAGAAGTTGAGAACATTCTTGCCCACATAGCGGCCATAGAGCTCCTCGAAACCCATGCCGACACCGTCCAGAAGCCTCGCGAAGGCGGCAACGGAAAAGGCTTTCGTCTGCAGTGTAATAAGGGTGAAATCCTCCAGGTCGGTGCGAAAATCGCCGGATGAGCTGCCCTCCCCCAGGCCCTCGGCAATTTCCGCCGCAATCTGCTCGAGGGTGTCGCTACCGAGAAGCAGGATGCTCAGCCCGAAATGCCAGATATCCACCAACTCCAGTTTGACCTGGTCCAGGTCGGGCTTTTGCTTTTTCCACCATTTCCAGCCGTAATGATCGAGCAGTTCAGCGCATTCGATCCATACGGCCCGGTACCAGGCAAAATCCTGGGAGCGCCAGTCCGGGTGGACGCGTCGATTCATGTCGTCCTGAAGTTCGAGCATGGTGACAATCTGGTGGCGGGCCGGATCGGGGACGGCGGTGTCTCGGGTCATGGCGAACCTCAAGCCTTTACGAACATGTTGGATTGCTTCTCGGCGCCGATCCGGGTACTGGGGCCATGGCCGGTAATAACGGTGGCCTCGTCGTCGAGCGTATAAAGACGTTCCCGGATGGATTTGACGATGCGTTCGAAATTGCCCCCCGGGAAGTCGGTGCGACCGATGCTCCCACGGAACAGGGTGTCGCCCGCCACCAGGGTATTGGCATCCTCGAACCAGAAACTCGTTGAGCCTGGAGTATGACCCGGGGTGTGCAGGGTCACTCCACCGCAACAGCCCAGGTCCTGATCGTCGTCGAGGTACCGGTCGGGGTCCGGCAGGCTAACCGGCGGCACCCCGAACATGTTGCACTGCTGTTCCACCATGTCCCACAGAAAGCGGTCTTCCTCGTGGAGATAGATAGGCGCGCCCGTGGCATCGCGCATTTCGCCGGCGGCAAGAATATGGTCCAGGTGGGCATGGGTATGGATGATAGCCACCACTTTCAAGCCCAGGTCGTTCAGCTGGGCCAGGATTGCGTCAGCGTCGCCGCCCGGATCGACAACCAGGGCACGGCCCGTCAGTGTGTCGCCGATAATCGAGCAATTACATTGCAGCGGGCCGACGGGAAAAGTTCGGATCAGGATACGCTCAGCGGCTTCTTGCGCCATGGTTTCAATCTCGCTTGCGGGTTTTCGGGTGGATCGTAGGGAGCGCTATGCTAACACAGCCTCAGGGACCGTTCAGGAACAGCCGCTGGAAGTTGGTCGTGGTTATCCGGGCCAGTTCCTCGTAGGTAATGCCCTTCAAATCCGCCACCTGTCGCGCCACCTCGACCACGTACTGGGGCTCGTTCTGACGGCCGCGGTGCGGCACCGGCGCCAGCCAGGGACAGTCGGTCTCAACAAGCAGGCGGTCCAGAGGCACTTTGCGGACCACGCTTCGAAGGTCTTCCGCACTTTTGAAGGTAACGATCCCCGAAAAAGAGATATAGAAATTGAGATCCAGGGCGGCCCTGGCCATCTCCCAGTTTTCGGTAAAACAGTGCAATACACCGCCATAATTCGCATCGCCGTGGGCCCGGATCAGGTCCAGTGTCTGTTCCCGGGCTTCGCGGGTGTGGACGATCACCGGCTTGCGGGCCAGCCCGGCGGCCTGAAGATGGCGGACAAAGCTCTCCCGCTGCCACTCGGCTGAATCGGGGCTGTAGTGATTGTCGAGGCCGGTCTCGCCGATGGCGACCACACCGGGGTGTTTGGCCAGTGTCACCAGTTCATCGACCCCCGGCAGCGGCTGGCTATTTTCCTGCAGGGGATGGGCGCCCACTGAAACCAGCACGTCCGGGTATTTTTCCGGCAGCATCAGGAGGTCGCGGGACGAGTCCAGATCGATGCCTATGCACAAAAAACGGGAAACACCCCGGGCCCGGGCCCTGTCCAGAATGACATCGAGGGAACCCCCGGCCTTGGCCGGGTCAAGACGATCCAGATGACAATGGGAGTCGACCAGCACGAGGAAAATCAGAGGGTGTGGGTGGGTCGGTCGCTATTGAGTTGCCCGGCCAGTTGGGTCTCGATTTTTTCCACCACCGGTTTGCTGTCTTCGCCTAACTGGATACCGATACCCTGCTTACGGTTGGTGACCACGCCCTTGGGAGTGACCCAGACCACCTTACCGGTAAGGGGGATTTTCTCCGGCTCGTCCATCAACTCCAGGAGCACGAAGACTTCGTCGCCGAGCAGAAACTGTTTGCGAGTGGGAATGAACAGGCCGCCATTGGCAATAAACGGCATGTAACAGGCATACAGTTCGTCGGTGTCTCTGATGGACAGGTTGAGGATCCCGTTTCGGATACCTCCTCCGATCGATTCCATATCGTTTATGCCTCACCGCGCTGGTTGGGGAAGTTACCGCCGCCGGGGGGCGGTACCTGGCCTCAAGTTTACCACCGACATCCAGTCCAGCAAAACCTCTTCCCACAGCAACTGCCTGTTGGGATTGGCGGTGCTCTGGAGCAGGCTTCTGGCCCTGTTAAGACGATCAAGCAGGCGGAAAAAGCGGCGTGTCTCCAAAGCTTGCAGGGTTTGACGCTCCCGGATGATGGCATAGAGCCGCTGTTGGAACCAATCGATGGCATCGCCCTCGGGCAGTGACTGCATTTGTCGAGCGGCCTCCAGCGGTGTGCTCTGGCGATTGGCCAGTTGCTCCAGTATACCCTCGAAATGCCGGTACTGATCGAGCAGGTCCGATTCCAGAAAGCGCAGGGCCCGCAAGGGCTTGCCGCCGGCGAGTGCGACGATGTCGGGATCGGGTGTCCGGCCTGATTCGCGCGCCGACAGCCAGGCCCGGAGTGCTTCCCGGTCCGGGAGGGGGAACGTCAGCGAGCGGCAACGGCTGCGGATGGTCGGCAGAACGGCACTGGGTCGATGGCAGACCAGAATAATCAGGGTGTCGGAACCCGGCTCTTCAAGTGTCTTGAGGAAAGCGTTGGCGGCGCTGGTATTCATGGCCTCCGCCGGATTGACCACAACTGTTCGCCAGCCCCCGAGCGAAGCGGTTTTGTTGGCAAACGCGCCCAGTTCGCGGACATGGTCGATGCGGATAGCCTTGCCCTGCTCGTCCGGATTGAGACGATAGTAATCGGGATGGCTGCCGGACCGGAACAGTTGGCAGTTCTTGCATTGGCCGCAGGGATAGCCCAGTTCGTCCGGGACCTCGCAAAGCAGGCGCTGGGCCAGGATTTCGGCGAAAGCCGATTTTCCCGTCTCGGAGGGCCCCGCCAGCATCAGGGCATGAGGCAGGCGACCCGAGGCCAGCAATTCCATCAGGCCCCGCCACTGGTCCTGCTGCCACGGCAGAGGTGCCGTGACAATGCTCACAGGGCCTCCAGGGCGCCGGCGATGGCTCTTTGCACTTCGTCCAGGGGCTGTGCCGCGTCGATCACGGCATAGCGGTCCGGGTGGGCGGCGGCGAGTTCCAGATAGGCACGGCGAACCGATTCGAAAAAAGCCAACTGCTCGGTCTCGAAGCGATCCAGGTCGCCCCGGGCCCTGGCCCGTCGAAGGCCTTCCCGGGGATCGATGTCGAGCACCAGGGTAAGGTCGGGACGGAGGTCGCCCTGGACCATTTGTTCGAGAGTGGCCACCTTGTCCATGCCCAGCTGTCGGCCGGCACCCTGGTAGGCGTAAGTGGCATCGGTGAAGCGGTCGCACACCACCCAGGTCCCCCGCGCCAGCGCCGGTCGAATACACCGGGCCAGATGCTGCGCCCGGGACGCGAAAATGAGCAGCAATTCGGCCACCGCATCCACCCTTTCTTCCTGGTGCTCGAGGAGCAGGCCGCGTATCTTTTCCGCGTAGGGCGTACCACCGGGCTCGCGGGTCACCAAGTGGGGAATTCCCCGGCTTTGCAGCCATTCCCGGATATAGGTGATATTGGTGGTCTTACCCACCCCTTCTCCCCCCTCAATGGTAATAAACCTGCCTGGCATGGGTTTCGGTTAGCCCTTTGTTTGTCAAAATTGATTTGCGGAAAGCGGCCCCCGCCGACACCGATTCTACTCGGTGTCGGGCGGGTTCGGCGAAGAGCGGTAATCCTCCCGGCGCTGAATCTGAAAACGCCTGACCGCCCTGTTGTGCTCTTCCAGGCTCCTGGAAAAATAGTGGCTGCCATCGCCCCTTGCGACAAAGTACAACGCTTCGCCCGGCGCAGGGTTAAGCACTGCCCTGATAGATTCCCGGCCCGGGTTGGCGATGGGTGTCGGCGGCAACCCCCGAATGCGATAAGTATTGTAAGGGGTTTCCTCACGCAGATGCTGTTTTTTCAGGTTGCCCGCATAACGCTCACCCAGCCCGTAAATGACAGTGGGGTCGGTTTGCAGCCTCATACCCCGCTCCAGGCGACGGATAAAAACACCGGCAATCCGGTCCCTTTCGGCGGGCACGGCGGTTTCCTTTTCGACAATGGAGGCAAGTATCAGAGCCTCGTAGGGCGATTCCAATGGCAAGCCTCGGCGACGTCGGGGCCACTCGGTATCCAGTACCCTGCTCATCCGTTCATGGGCCTGCCGGAGGATGGTCACGGCGGAGTCGGTGCCGGTAAAGATGTAGGTGTCGGGAAAGAAAAGGCCTTCCGGGGAGCGATCCGCGGGCAGGCCCAGGCGGGCGGCCAGTTTCTCCTTGTCCAGGTCGCCTGTCTCCAGTGCCGGATGGGCGGCCATCAACTCCAGCCACTGTTTCACGGTGGTTCCTTCCGGAAAGGTGATTCGGTATTGGATAACATCGCCGCGCCGCAGGCGTTCGAGAAAACGACGCAGTGACTGCCCATCCGGAACACGGTATTCGCCCGTCTGGATCGCGGTTTTGCCGGTCAGGCGAGCCTGGATAAGCACGGGCCAGCGGCTTGTAATCGCGCCTTCCGTCGCCAGACGGCGAGCCAGTCCGGACAGGGTGTCGCCCGGCTGCACCACCAGTACCCGGGAACCCCCGTCCACGGCAAGGGGGCGATCAAGCTCGAGGTTAACCCACCAGTACAGAGCGGCAGACCCGGCCAGCAGGCCGGCCAGAACTACCAGCGACAGGGCTGTCAGACGGCGAAGCACGGTTGCAGGTCCGCCAGGGTCTTTATCAATTGCTCGGTCTCCGGCCACTCGACCCGTTGCCAGTCGTGGCCGAGACTTGCCACCGGGCGAATACCGGTGACAGCGTTACAAAGCAGTAGCTCTTCCGCCGACAAGAGCGGACCCAGCGACAGGTGCGCCTCACCGACGCCGCGACCAGTCGTGGGAAAAACGTGCTCCATCAAATAGCGACGCATGACCCCGGCGACGCCAGCGGCGTCCAGCTTCGGGGTCACCCAGCGCCCATCGATCCTGGCAAAGAGGTTGTGGCTCAAGCCCTCGATTACCCGGCCGCCGGAATCCAGCAATAACCCTTCCATGTCGTCACCAAGTTCCATTGCCGCAAGCACCTGATCAAGCCGGTTCAGGTGCTTGACCCCCGCCAGGGCCGGATTGGCGGGCAACCGGTGGCGGCATACCTGGAGAGCGGCCGGCGGGGCGGGTGCCGGTTCCGGCTGCCAGCTGAATACAGTGGTGGGTACGCTTGTTCCCGAAAAACGGTAACCGCGGCGGCCGCCCCCGGCGGTGGCCACAAGCTTTATCAGGCCGTCGGGGGGCACGACGGCAAGTATTTCGGCCAGTTGTCGTTCGATAAAGTCGGGTGCCACGGTAATTCCCAGCGTGGCTGCCCCCTCGATGAGCCGGCGGCGATGCCACTGCCAGAGGGGAATACTTCCCCGGTACAGCCGCATGGTCTCGAATACACCGTGGCCGTAGTTGAAACCCCGATCATCGACACCGGGAGCCGGAGCCGCCTCGCCGGACACGAAGGTAAAAACCTGATCCATGGCAGGGATTAAAACAGAAAGAGAGGCCCCCGCACAGCGACAGGGATGCCGGACGCGGGTGCCATTATTAAGGAAAAGCCGTGCTGGCCTGGTACCAGCACGGCTCGGTGCAGGGTTGTCCTACCTGCGAAATTCAGCTCAGGTTGTTGTTGATGTAATCAACAGCCTGCTGAACCGTGGTGATTTTTTCCGCTTCCTCGTCCGGGATTTCTGTGTCGAATTCCTCCTCGAGGGCCATGATCAGTTCCACGGTGTCGAGGGAATCAGCACCCAGATCGTCCACGAAAGAGGAATCCGGCTTGACGTCATCTTCTTTTACCCCAAGTTGCTCGGCAACCATTTTTACGACACGTTCTTCGATGCTGCTCATGATTAGCAATACTCCTCTTTATAGAGATTTTCTTTATTTCGCTGCGGCCTGACAAGCCGGCAACAAAGCTGAAAAAGCCGCCCTAAGGCCATGTTACGGCTGCGCATTTTACCTGAAAAAACCGGCTTCGTAACCGCTTTTGGGCAAATCCTTTGATTCCGGACATAAATCCCGGTTCAACTCATGTAAAGACCGCCGTTGACATGAATGGTCTCCCCCGTTATGTAGCCTCCGCTGTCACCGGCCAGGAAAGCGACAATTGCCGCGATCTCGGCCGGCTGACCGAGCCGCCCGAGCGGCACTTCGCCGAGCAAGGCCTCTTTCTGATCCTCGGGCAGCCCCCGGGTCATGTCGGTCTCGATGAATCCGGGCGCCACTGCATTAACGGTGATATTGCGCGAGCCCAGCTCCTTGGCCAGGGAGCGGGAAAACCCTCCGACTCCCGCCTTGGTCGCAGCATAGTTGGCCTGACCGGCATTGCCCATGGCGCCGACCACCGAGCTTATATTGACGATCCGTCCCCAACGCGCCTTGGCCATGCCCCGGACACACTGGCGACTGAGACGGTAGACGGCGTTCAGGTTCGCGTCCACCACATCAAACCACTCATCGTCCTTCATGCGCATGAGGATATTATCCCGGGTGACGCCGGCATTATTGACCAGAATCAACACCGCGCCATAGTCGGCCTCGATCCGCTTGATAACCTGCTGGACCTGCTCACCGTCGGTGACATCGAGGGCCATGCCGCTTCCGGCGAAGCCTGCCCCGGCAAGGCGATCGCTGATCTTGTCTGCCCCATCCTGCGTCGTGGCAGTGCCGATAACGGTGGCTCCGGCCTCCCCCAGCTGGTCGGCGATGGCCGCGCCAATTCCGCGACTGGCGCCGGTAACCAGGGCGACTTTGTCAGTGAGACTCATAGTACTTTCTCCTTAATCAGGGCCTGTCGACAGGCCCCGGGGTGTTCAATCAAACGGCGGCATCGACCTGGGTAGCTCACTGAACCGATGAAAGGGCGTTGTCAAGCCCGTCGCGGTCCTCAATAGCGTAGGTTTCAGTGCCCTTGGCGATGCGTTTTACCAGGCCGCTCAGCACCTTGCCAGGTCCGCATTCCACTGTCCTGGTGATACCTGCGTCGAGCAGCGTCCTGACGCAGTCAACCCAGAGTACCGGGCGATAGATCTGCTCGATCATCAATTTCTTGATCTGTTCGGGATCGCCTTCCGTGCGGGCGTGCACATTGTGTACCACCGGGATGTGCGGTGTGAAAAAATCTGTGGCCTCGATATGTTCGGCAAGCCGATCGGCGGCCGGGCGCATGAGGGAGGTATGGAAAGGCGCGCTGACCGGCAACGGCATGGCGCGCTTGGCACCCGCTTCCTTGAGGCCGACAACGGCCTGCTCCACGGCCGCGGCGTCGCCGGCGATGACCACCTGTCCGGGCGCGTTGAAATTGACGGCGGAAACGACACCCTGCCCTTGCGTCCGGTTGCAGATATCCAGGATCACCTGGTCGTCGAGCCCGATGATAGCCGCCATGGCGCCTTCGCCGGCGGGCACGGCCTCCTGCATGAAGGCACCGCGCAGGCGTACCAGTTTGACGGCATCGGCAAAGGCAACAGAGCCCGTGCAGACCAGCGCGGACCACTCGCCGAGGCTGTGACCGGCGGTGAGGACCGGTTCCGGCCCGCCAAGCTCCTGCCAGACACGCCAGACAGCGACACTGGCGGTAAGAAGGATGGGCTGGGTGCGCTCGGTCAGGTTGATGTCCTCCTGCTGACCGTCCTGGACCATTTCCCAGAGATCGTAACCCAGAGCATCCGACGCCTCATTGAATGTGGCCTGCACCACCGGATACCGGCCCGCGAGCTCGGCGAGCATGCCGATTTTCTGGGATCCCTGTCCGGGAAATACGAATGCGAGACTTTTTTCCTGCATGATGCTCCTCAAACGATAGTGCTAATTGTTGGCCGGCACGTTGCCGTTTTCAAGCTGTTCTCGAATGCGGTGGGGAATATTTCGGCGGGCCTCGATGAGCGCGAGATCCAGGGCGCTGCAAAAGCCGGGCATGGAGGCTCCGCCGTGACTCTTGATGACCACGCCGTTAAGCCCCAGGAGCGTGGCACCGTTGTAAATAGCAGGATCCAGCCGCTGGCGAAGGGGCTTTAACAGTGGCATCACCAGCAGGCCCGCCATTTTGCCGCGCCAGGAACCGGCAAAGGCATGGCGCAGAAGCCGGGCAATGTAGCGGGCGGCACCCTCGCTGGTCTTGACCGCAACGTTGCCGGCAAAGCCATCGCAGACCACCACGTCCACATCGCCGAAAAAGATACCGTCGCCTTCCACAAAACCGCGATAGTTGATTTGTGCATCGTTTTCGAGCAGTGCCGCCGCTTCCCGGACAACGGCGTCGCCCTTGCCGGCTTCGCTGCCGATGTTGAGCAATGATACGGAAGGTCGGTCGATACCCTCGACAACGGCAACCAGGTGGGTGGCCATTCGGGCAAACTGGTGCAGATGGTGGGCACTGCTATCGACATTGGCCCCCATATCCAGAAGATAGGTCTTGCCATGGGTGCTGGGCAGGGCCTTGCAGATAGCCGGGCGACTGATGCCCGGCAAACGCCCCAGCGCCGACATGGCCATGGCCACCAGCGCCCCGGTATTGCCGGCACTGATGCAGGCCTGAGCGCTGCCGTCTCCGACGGCCCCCAGAGCCCGCCACATGGAAGAACCCCGCTTGCGCCTGAGGGCAGTGGCGGGTTTGTCATCCATGGTCACTTCCTCGGTGCAGTGCTCCACCAAGAGGCGTTCGCGCAGTGATTCGGGGCAACCGGCCACCAATGGCATCAGGGCTTCGGCATTGCCAAAGAGCCTGAGCGTCAGGTCGGGATTATCCCGGAGGGTAGCAATGGCGGCGGGAACAGTGAGGCGGGGACCCGAGTCCCCGCCCATGGCATCGATGGCAAGACAGTAGCCGCCCGCAGTCAAGGGGCTTTATTCTTCGTCGGTCTCGACGACTTTGCGACCACGATAGAAACCGTCGGCGCTCACGTGGTGACGACGGTGCTTTTCGCCGCTCACGGAATCCACCGACAGGGTCGGGCCCGAGAGGCTGTCGTGAGCGCGTCGCATGCCACGCTTGGAACGGGTTTTACGATTTTGTTGTACGGCCATTATTTACTCCTGGTGCCTAGGCACTTGCTATAACATTAAACGTCTGGGAACAGCTAGTCGTTCTTTTTGAGCTGTTCGAGAATCCGAAACGGGTTTCCCTCGTCGGCCTCGCCGGTATCATCGAAACCCCCGGTGCTGTAGCGGCCCGTTGCCCGACAGGCATCGGCATCGTGTCTGGGCACGATGGGCAGCGCAAGCAGGACCTCGTCCTCTGCCAGCTCGAACAGGTCCGCATCCTGCTCCGGCACAACCCAGGGTTCCAGGTCCCGGGGAAGCTGCCTGGCCTGCTGGTCATCCCAGACGATGCCCAGCCGGCAACCGGAGGACAAGCGCTGCCTGACCACACCCAGGCAGCGCTGGCAGCGCAAATCGGCATCGAGCGTGAATTCGCCCTCGACCACTGCGTTGCCCTGCGCATCCCGGCCGAAGTCCAGGGTTACCTCGACACCGGCATCGGCATCGAGGACCGCGGCCATCAGCCGTTGCAACTGTGCCGTCGGGATGCAGCCGCTCAACGTGGCGCCCTGGGCGGTCAGTTTTCGCGGGTCTATACGCCGCGGCAGCATATTCCTCTCGGAGGGGGTCGGCATAGGCGCGCAATTTTAGGGATACGCCATTGTTCTGTCAAAGAAAATCCGCGTTAAAATTCGCCCCGCCCGGGTTCCGACGAATCCGCCACGGACTTTGCTACCTGATTGTTTTTAAGAGGTTTTTGTGACTACTGCGCTGGTGCTGGCATCATCCTCCCCCTATCGCCGACAACTACTGGAAAGGCTCCGGCTCGATTTCCAGACGGGAACACCCGCGATCGACGAGACGCCCGCTCCCGGCGAGACCGGCGAAAACCTGGTGCTGAGGCTGGCTGAAAGCAAGGCGCGGGCACTGGCGACCCGGTACCCGTCACATTTGATCATTGGCTCGGATCAGGTGGCCACCCTCGGAGAAACCATTCTCGGCAAGCCCGGCAACTTGCCCGCCGCACAAGGGCAATTAAAGGCGCAATCGGGACGGCGGGTCAGCTTCTACACCGGCGTGGCCGTTATCGACAGTCAAACCGGGCGGGTCTACAGCGATATCGACCGCACCGTTGTCCAGTTCCGCCAACTGCCGGCAACCGCCGTATCCCGCTACCTGGAACGGGAAAAGCCCTTTGATTGCGCCGGCAGTTTCAAATGCGAAGGGCTTGGCATCAGCCTTTTCGATGCTATCAAAACCGATGACCCGACTGCCCTGACCGGCCTGCCCCTGATCAAGCTGTGCCAATTGTTGCGCAAACATGGCCTCGAAATACCCTGAAGATAAACAGATATAATATTGTTTTTGTTATATATGATTAAATATTTCGGGGAAGGTGTTCAGGCAGGCAACAAGCTCGAAGCGCTTCAGCCGGTCGGCACCGTGGGCGCCGTAGCTCACACCTATGCGCGGGACTTCCGCCCGTCTCGCCATCTCCATATCGTATTCGCTATCGCCAACCATCATGCTCTCTCCGGGCTCCACCTGGAACTCCAGCAGCAGCTCCCTGAGCATGGCCGGATGAGGCTTGGAGAGACTCTCATCGGCACAACGGGAGCTATCGAAAAAATTCGTCAGACCATGGGCGGCCAGGGCCCGGGTCAAACCCTTCCGACTCTTGCCGGTCGCCACGGCCAGGCGGTAACCCCGAGCTTTGAGCTTTTCCAACACCTCCAATACTGACGGGAAAAATGCCGAAGGCTCTGCGTCCCGCTCGACAAAATGCCGCCGATAACAGGTATCGAGCTGCTCCAGTTCCGGCTCATCCAGGCCGGGAAACAGTTCAGCCAGGGCCCGGGGCAGCGACAAACCAACCACATTGCGCCCCGCTTCGAGGCTGGGGGGCGCCAGCCCCCGCTCCCGCGCCGCCGCGGCCAGGCATTCGGCAATCCGCCCCAATGAGTCGCAGAGCGTACCATCCCAGTCGAATATAATTAGTTTTTTCAATCTAATACAACTTTTTTATCAAGTACTTTGGCAAGATCATCCGGCAGGGGCGACCGGATGTCGACAAGGTCCTCGGTGCCGGGCTTGCGGAATCTGAGGCGATGAGCATGCAGAAAGAGACGCCTGAGACCCTGCCGCCTCATGTGCTCATTGAACACATCACTGCCGTACTTATCGTCGCCTGCCAGAGGGTGTCCCGCAAGCTGGCAGTGCACCCGGATCTGGTGGGTCCTACCCGTCTCCAGAGTCGCCTCGACCAGCGTGGCATCGTCATAACGACGGACAACCCGGAAACCCGTGGCGGCGCGCTTCCCTTCCACACTGGGGCGGACAATGCGATCCCCGCTGGCCAGTAGTTGACGCTTCAGGGGCGCATCGACACGGTCCAGCCCCGCCGGCCAGCGACCGGCGACCAGGGCGAGGTAAGTTTTCTCGACGGAGCCCGAGCGCATTTGCTTTTGCAGGCTCCGCAAGCTTCCCCGGCTGCGCGCCACCAACAAACACCCGGATGTTCCCCGGTCCAGCCGGTGGACAAGTTCCAGGAAAGGATCGGGCCGGCTCTCGCGCAACGCCTCGATCAACCCCAGGCTGACTCCGCTGCCGCCATGCACGGCTAACCCGGATGGCTTGTCGATCACCAGAAAATCACTGTCCTCCTGCAAGATACTCCGGTCAAGCCGGGCGCGCAGCGCGGCGCCGGGCACCGGCCGCGTCGGCGGTTCGGCGAGACGGATGGGCGCCAGCCGCACCTGGTCCCCCGCCTTCAGACGGTAATCGGGCTTGATCCTGCCCTTGTTGACCCGAATCTCGCCCTTGCGCAGCAGGCGGTAGATTCGGGATTTGGGCACGCCCTTCAAGCGCGGCACCAGGTAGTTGTCGATACGCTGCCCGGCCTCGTCGGCCTCAATCTCGAGAACCTGAACGCCGCCCTGCGTATCGCCGTTGTGTTGAGACATCTGGATCGCCGCCAGCCAGTGAGGCGGGAATTCTAACAGTACCGCCGCTGCCCGTAAGCCCCGATCACGCCTGTCGACAAGCCGCATTGCCCGAAACCCCGAACCTTGGTATAGTTTTGCGGTTAGGCGAAGGTTCCCACGTGATTGTCACCATGGCGAACCGGCATCGCATAGCGGGCAGAGCAGAGCTGCCGAAAGTAATTTTATCCGGCATTCGTCGATACAGGGGCGAATGCCCACAAGCAACCCGACCCAAGACGCAGGGTTGCCGCAAGAACACCAGAAAGGTCGAAAATCGCTACCAGTTGCCCGCACCGCCTCGCGGCGTTCAAGGGCGGGCCCACTAAGTCGAAGCCACGAGCTAACGGCACCAAAAGCGAACAGGTTTACGTGTATAGCGCTTTCCAATACGGATAACATACATGCTTAAAGGCAGAAAAATCAGGGCTTTATACTCGCGGGACGTCTCCTGAGTCGACCCCTGCCCAAGATCTGCCCCTGACTACCCTTTCCCCGCCTTGCGGCACTTCTGTGGTCCTGGGACGAAAACAGGACGAGAAGACCCATGAAAAGAATGCTAATCAACGCCACGCAGGCGGAAGAGCTGCGTGTCGCCCTGGTCGATGGCCAGCGGCTATACGACCTGGACATCGAAAACCGCACCCGACAGCAAAAAAAGGCGAATATCTACAAGGGCCGTATTGCCCGTGTCGAACCCAGCCTTGAGGCCGCCTTCATCGATTATGGCGCCGAGCGGCACGGCTTCCTCCCCCTCAAGGAAATCTCCCGGGACTACTTCAAGAAATCCCCCTCCGACTCCCAGGGCCGCGTGCGGATCCAGGACGTGGTTCAGGAAGGGATGGAGGTCATCGTCCAGGTGGACAAGGAGGAAAGAGGCAACAAGGGCGCGGCCCTGACCACTTTCATCAGCCTGGCCGGACGCTACCTGGTATTGATGCCCAACAACCCCCGTGCCGGGGGCATTTCCCGGCGCATCGAAGGGGATGAGCGCACCGAGTTGCGCGAGGCCATGCGAGGCCTGGAGATTCCCACGGGTATGGGAGCCATTGTCCGCACCGCGGGGATCGGTCGCAGCACCGAGGAATTGCAATGGGACTTGGACTATCTCCTGCAACTCTGGACCACCATCAAGGAAGAAGCGGACAAGGCAAAGGCACCCCACTTCCTGTTCCAGGAAAGCAACGTCATCATCCGTGCCATTCGCGACTACCTGCGCCCGGATATCGGTGAGGTGGTTGTGGACAGCCGCGATGCCTACAACCTTGCGGCGGCTTTCGTCCAGCAGGTGATGCCCTCGTTCCAGAGCAAGGTAAAATTCTACGAGGACAATATTCCGCTGTTCAATCGCTACCAGATCGAAAACCAGATTGAAACCGCGTTCATGAGGGAGGTCAAACTCCCCTCCGGCGGCTCCATTGTTATCGATATTACGGAAGCCCTGGTATCCATCGACATCAACTCCTCCCGCGCCACCAAGGGGGGCGATATCGAGGAAACCGCCACCCAGACCAACCTGGAGGCGGCCGAGGAGATCGCCAGGCAACTGCGCCTGCGGGACGTGGGCGGCCTGATTGTCATCGATTTTATCGACATGTCCGCCAACAAGAATCAGCGCGAGGTGGAAAACCGGATGCGCAAGGCCCTGGAACTGGATCGCGCCCGGGTCCAGGTAGGCCGGATTTCCCGCTTCGGGCTCCTGGAGATGTCCCGGCAACGGCTGCGGCCTTCCCTCGAGGAAACTACCTTCAAGATCTGCCCCCGCTGCAGCGGCCAGGGCACCATTCGCGGAACCCGTTCGCTGGCGTTGTCGATTCTCCGGTTGGTGGAAGAAGAAGCGCAGAAAGAGTACAGCGCCGAAATCCGCGCCGTCACGCCGGTGGCGGTGGCAACTTTCCTGCTCAACGAGAAGCGGGACGCCATCAGCGACGTCGAACAGCGCAATAACATCAAGGTGCTGGTACTGCCCAACCCGGCCATGGAGACGCCTCACTTTGAGGTGCAACGTTTTCGGGAGCAGGATGAACTGGTCAGTGTCAACAGCTACAAGCTCGCCGAGGAATTGGCCTCGGAGCCGGAGGTTGACCCGATCCAGCCAGAAGCCATATCGGCGCCACCCCAGCCCGCCGTTCAGTCCCTGCCACCCTCGGCACCGGCACCGACACCCAATCCCAAACCGGTTGCCGAGAAAGCGACTGATCCGAAACCCAAACAGGAGGAGAAAACTCCGGCCAGGTCCGGGTTTTTGCAGCGCCTGGCCAAGGCCCTCCTTGGTGGTACGCAAGAAGGCGCCGACACGTCGACGAAGAAACCGGAATCGGCAGGGAAATCCACCCGGGGCCGAAATGCCGGGGAAGAATCCACACAAGGCCGGCATGCCAACCGGGGCGATGATAAAAGTCGCGGCACACGGGGCAAACGCTCCGGCTCCCGCAACAACCGGCCCCGCCGCGAGGATCAGCGGGACAACAGGACCGGCGCCGACAAATCGGCCCAGGAAAAATCCGCCCGGGCCAAGCCCCAGCAGCAGAAAAGCAGTCCCCGTGCGGATGACGGCGAAAAGGAAAAGTCCCAGGAAAACCGGCCACCACAGCGGCCCAGTGACAAGCGCCGAGAGCCGCGTCGTCAGCGGGAACGCCGGGAGGTTCCCCGCGAGCTCCTCGACGCCATGGCCGAGGTCGCCGAAGCCGATAATCCGGCAACCAATGCCGGCCCTGAAAAAACGGGGAATCGCCCTCAGCCCGAAAAAGCGGCGGGAGAATCCAGTCAGCGGCCGGAAGGCGATAAAACCGACCAGGGGCAAGTACCCAGCGACGATGCGCCCAATTCGGCACCTCGACATATCGGCACTTCGGACCGCGGCGAGGAGTCTGTCGTCAAACCCGGAGAACAGGCCGAAGAAAAGCCTGAGCCCACCGAAGCCCGCACACAGGATGCCCCTCTGCCTGGCTCTGCAGATCACAAGTCTGGAGAGGATGCAGAGCCCTCGGTAAAGGCGAAGGAAGAGGGCTCGGGGGAACCGCCTCGCGAAGCGGCTGTTGCCCACGAACCAGCTCCCGAGACCACCAGGGCGACTCCGGTCGAGCCGCCGAGGCAGGAGCCTCCGGTGGAATCGACCCCATCGATCCGGGAGGAAAAAATGGCCGGGAAAGCTGAAACCCGGGAGCCAACACCGGCCAGTGCCGTGACGGAAAACAGGGTTACACCGCCGCGGCAAGCGGCAGAGGACACTGAGGTGAACGCCCCTCAACCCGGGAGCCAACGCCCTGAAGTGACGACCGAAACGACGGAATCGATGCCCGCAGAGTACGGACCATCACCGTCTTCCGGCAGCGAACAGCCCACATCGACTCGCGCCGACAACGACCCCAGGGTAAACCCCCGGCCCCGTGAAAGGGTCACCGTGGACAGTCGAGTCATTGACTACAAAATGAGTGGGCCACTGGACACGAGCAAACCGGCACCGGTTTCGGTTATCGAAGTCAACCTTCCCCGGCCCGCCAATGATCCGAGAAACCGGGGAGCGGCGCCCGTCCGCACCCCTGAATCCGCGGCTGCGGAACATTCCGCCGACCGTTAAGGCGGCTGCTACCCGGCTCCCGGACTCAGTGGTGAGCAAGGGAGTCGGGTACGCCTTTCCAGTCAGGTTTCCAGGCACACTTCCGCTTCCTGGAAACCTGCGGGACAAGGGCTTGCCCCCTGCTGGCGGCACTGTATAATCACCGCCGTTACCGCCGGAGGGATGGCTGAGTGGTCGAAAGCACCGGTCTTGAAAACCGGCGTGCCGAGAGGCACCCAGGGTTCGAATCCCTGTCCCTCCGCCAGTCTAAAAAGGGTCACCGACAGGTGGCCCTTTTTGGTGGAGGGACGGGGGTGAGAATCCTGGCCGGGTTC
>MRWG01000607.1_pt1 | contig 34931 bp, 30 predicted proteins | sample 1013341 | NCBI WGS metagenome assembly MRWG01 (sample SAMN06117577, study PRJNA244670) | biofilm metagenome | biome: Water; feature: Cathode Biofilm; material: Biofilm; isolation source: microbial consortium enriched at the cathode of a solar microbial fuel cell | place: USA: District of Columbia ... | reverse complement strand
TTCAGGAACGCATCCAGCGGTTCGTGCGCGAACTCGGTGTCGCGCAATTCGCAGACGCGTCGGATACGGCGGCCGTCGCCGCAGAACAGCAGGAACACAGGCGCCTGCTTGATCCACGGCATGGACGGGATCAGGTCGGTGACGCGCTCGCGCCGTTCGTCGTCGGCGAACTGGATGATCGCGACCTGCTGCAGGTCCGATTTGGCCGGCGCCGAGAGGGCGCAGGCATAAAGAATGTCGAGGGTTTCCTGATCGACCGGCGTATCCTTGAAGCGGCGGCGCGAGCGGTGCCGGAGCTGTTGCGCATGCACGCCCTCCGCCGGGCGGCTCTTGCCGATGCCGGTCTCGGCCGCGAAACGTGCGGCGATCAGGTCGTTAAGCGTTTCGGTCATCTGAACTCTCCTGGCTTGCGATTTCCTGTTTCGAGGGTCGTGCATTGATCGCGGCGGCGCCGGTCATGACGATCATCACGATGGGAAAGGCGATCCCGGGGGTATCCGGAAACGCCGCGACCACGGCGCTGGCGATGCCGCCAGCCGACATCTGTAACGCGCCCAGCAGCGCCGTCGCCGTGCCCGCCGACGTCTTGAACGGGCTCAGCGCGCCGGCGACGCCGAGCGGGAGGATGGCGCCGAGCGCGTAGCCGAAGATCACCATGAAGATCATGACGGTCGCGACCGTCGCATATCCGGTCAGGCTGAGCGCCAGCATGCCGACCCCCGAGCCGCACATGGCCAGCGCGTTACCGGTAATGACCTTTGACGGGTTCGAGATGCGCGTGCTCAATGCCGACACGGTGGCGGCGCCGAGCATATAGGCCGCCGAGTGCAAGAATGCGAGAAAACCGAAGGCGGAAGGTGTTAGCCCCAGTTGCCTGATCATCAGCTCCGGGCCGCCGGCGTGAAAGGCATAAAGCGAGCCGAGCGTCAGCGCGTTGGTCAAGGCGAAACGCCGGTAGGTGCGGTCGCGGAAGATGGAGACGTAATTGAAGGCAACGCCGCTCGGCGATATCCGTTCCGCGTTCGGTGTGCCGGTCTCGGGCAGGGCGAAGAAGCAGAGCACGAATATGACCCCGCCCATGACCATCGTAATCGCCATATTGGCTTCCCAGCCGACGTACTCCTGCACGAAGCCGCCGACGATCGGCGCCACGCCCGGCACGATCCCCATGGTCAGGGTCAGCAGGCCGAAAATCCTGACCAGCGCGGCACCCTGGAACACATCCCGGGCGATGGCGCGCGCGATGACTAAACCGGCGGCGGCACCCAACCCTTGCAGCAGTCTCGCCGCCAGTAGCCACTCGATCGAGGCGGTCATCGCCGCCGCGCCGCCAAGCACCGCATAGACGGCGAGGCCGGGAATCAGGATGCGGCGGCGGCCGAAGCGGTCGGAAAGCGGACCGACCAGCAATTGCCCGCCGGCAAAGCCGATCAGGAACGCGGTGAGTATCAGCCGCTCGCCGCCGGGGACGACATCGAGGTCGGCGCCGATCGCCGGCAGCGACGGCAGCACGATGTTGAGCGCGAGCTGCCCGAGCGTGCCGAGCGCCATCAGCAGGATGACGACGAGGCGGCCAAGAGGCCGGACCGGGCCGTCGTCCGGCGTCGAGGTGGCGTCCCGTGGCGGGGCTGGAGCATCGGACAAGGAGCGTCTCCGCGAAGGTGACAGGTGGCCCCCATGATGTCGCCGCATGCCGGTTTGGCAAGGACGCAATCGCGTACTCAGGGCCGGGTTTAAGGCGGACCGAGCGTGGTTGACGGCGGGGGACCGAGCCCGTACATTCCCGCCGTCTTTCCCGGTCATACGCCGCCGTTGCGCGGGTGTCCGGGCCCGTGCGGAGGGGTGGCCGAGTGGCTGAAGGCGCTGGTTTGCTAAACCAGTATACGGGAAACTGTATCGAGGGTTCGAATCCCTTCCCCTCCGCCATTTGTCACGGAAATACGAGTGTTTTGCCGGCACAACGCCGCAAACCAACAAATGGCTTTGTCACGTTAACTGTCGACTTGTCCCCTGTGATAAGCCGATGAGATGAACAACATCTCCTGCCGCCATCATCGGTTCCCGCCAGCCGGGTTCCAGCACGCAGTTCGCCTCGATTTCAAAATTAGATGGAATTATCGGGATCTTGACGACCTGCATACCGAACGCGGAGTCTATATATCCTACGGTACAATCCGCCGTTAGGGAAAAGTTCGATAGATCTATTGCGCGGCGGTTATGCCGCTTCCGACCCTATCAGAGCTCGACGGGGCGCGCCGATGCGGGTCTTGCGTCCATGCGGTTGCTGGTCGTTAATGTGAAAATGCGTCAATTAAACATGCACACGAACCATCTATTCTGGACGATCCCGTGAGTGCCCGGCCGGTCGACGATGCCGACGTGGTTTAGCGGAGCAAGGTTTCAAGCAATGAATTCTATATCTTCGGTCGATACGCAAAGTGTGACCATGTGGCTGACGCGCTTTGAAGCGGCGCTCGGCGCCAGTGACAGTGCGGCGCTGGCGGGCATGTTCCTGCCCGAGTCCTACTGGCGCGACATGCTCGCCTTCACCTGGGCGATCACGCCGCACGAAGGACGGGCGGATATCGTCGAAGGATTGTGTCGTGCCCAAGCCGGTGTCAATGCGAGAAACTTCGAGATTGCGCAGGACCGCAAGGCACCACGCCGTATTCACCGTCTGGGACGTGACGTGATTGAGGCGATTTTCAGTTTCGAAACGGACGCCGGCCGGTGCCACGGGGTCCTGCGCCTGCCCAGCGACGACACCGGCAAGGCATGGGTTTTCTCCAGTTCGCTGACCGAGATCAAAGGTCACGAAGAGCCGATCGGTGACCGGCGGCCCACCGGATCCGCATATTCCAGGAACTTCGGCGGTGCCAACTGGTCCGATCTGAGGGCGCAGGAACAGGCGTTCGAGGAGCGGGAGCCGGCCGTTCTGATCATGGGCGGCAGCCAGTTCGGCGTAACGCTGGCGGCGCGCCTCAGGCTGCTGGGCGTCGATACGCTGGTTGTCGAAAGGACGCCCCGCATCGGCGATGTATGGCGCAACCGCTATCACTCGCTGGCGCTTCATAACCAGGTCGACAAGAACCATTTTCCCTACATACCGTTCCCGCCCAACTGGCCGCGATACATATCCAAGGATATGCTCGCGAACTTCATCGAGTTCTACGCCTCGGCCATGGAGTGCAACGTATGGACCGGTAGTGAACTAACCGCCGGCGACTTCGATGTCGACGCCGGCATCTGGAACGTGACGGTGCGCCGGCCCGGCGGAGAAGAACGGGTGCTGCACCCGAAGCATCTGGTCATGGCCAACGGCGTCTCCGGCAATAAGGTGATGCCGGACGTGCCTGGTCTCGGCGACTTCAAGGGCGAGGTCCTGCATACCGCCGACTATCATTCCGGAGACGCCTACAAAGGCCGCCGTGCGCTGGTCCTCGGCACCGGCACCAGCGGGCACGACTGTGCGCAGGACCTTCACGTCAGCGGCGTCGACGTGAAGATGATTCAGCGCGGTTCGACCACGGTCATCGGCCTCGATGCGGCGTCGCAGGGTGATGCCGCGTACCTGAGCGGCGACCTTTCTACCGACGATGCCGATTTGATTGCGATGGTGCCGACGTTCACGCTTCTGAAGAAAGGTCTGCAGGAAAACACCGCCCGTAGCGCCGAATATGACAAGGCGTTGCTGGACGGTCTCATTCGGCGCGGCTTCAAGATCAATTACGGTCCCGAAAACTGCGGTCACCAGATGCAGCTCCGGGTGCGCCATGGCGGCTACTATCTGAACTGCGGCTGCTCGGACCTGATCGTCGAGGGCAAGGTCGGGGTTCTGCACTGGGAGGACGCCGACCGCTTCGTCGAAGACGGCCTGCTGATGCGCGACGGCCGCGTCGAGAAAGCGGACCTCGTCGTGACCGCGACCGGTTTCCAGAAGCAGGAGGACCTGGTGGCGCAACTGCTCGGCAAGGATATCGCGGACCGAGTTGGCCCGATTTGGGGCCTCAACGAGCAGGGTGAACTGCGCAACATGTTCGTGCCCACCCCGCAGAAAGGCCTCTGGTTCCTGGGCGGCGGACTATCCCAGAACCGCGCCTACTCGAAGTACGTGGCCTTGCAGATCAAGGCGATGGAACTCGGGCTGATGGAATGGCGCTGTCAGGCCAAAGCGAACTTGTCCCCAAACAGCCGGTGAACGGTTCTCTCAGGCCGCTACCTGACGCCACTCGCCCAGCGCGGCGGCGCGATTCTGTTTGAAGGTATTGCGGAAATGTAGATGACGGCCGCGGTTGAAATGGTTGCGGATCTCGGCCACGAAGACCGGGCCGAACCGGTTCCACTAGAAACGCACCGTTTCGTGACAGGCGTCGATACCGCGTTCGAACAAAACCTCAAGATGATTTGGTCTGACACTGCCATTCGAGCCCACCGTGTCTGCGGCAGTATCGCCGCGGTCCCGGGGTTACAACGGGATGTCCAGACTGACCTTCGTCTTGTTCATCACTACCGATGTCCGGAAGCGTTTCACGTTCGCGTCCTTGAAGAACAGACGGTGCGTCAATTCCTCGAAATCGGCCATGTCCTTGGCCACGACGACCAATGCAAAGTCCGCTTCACCGGTTATGTAATAGCACTGCTGGACCTGCGGTTCGGTTTTCGCCTTGCGGCGAAACGCGTCCAACTGGTCGATCCGTTCCCGTTCCATCTCGACGAAAATAAGGAACGTCATGGTGTAGCCGGCGGCTTCGGCCGAGATGACCGCGGACTCCCGTTCAATGACGCCGGTATCTTTCAGGTGCCTGATTCGCCGTTGCACGGTTGCGACGGACAGCCCGGTCTCGAACGCGATCGTTTCGAGCTTCTCGCGCGTGTTGGCCTGTAGCAGCCGCAATATGGTCTGGTCGGTTTCGTTCAATTCCGTCATTGCCCTGTTTTCGGTGCGTCTGATTCTAAGCGTAACCCGAAAATAATGACCCGATGTTGGCAATAGTCGAGAGGGTTTGAGAAATTTACGGCAATTATCCGGATCTTCTGACCGGATTTCTCGCGGACCGTCGATAAGCTGAATGCCAAGAAACAATCGCAAATGCGGGAACAGGGGTGGCAGGGTGACAATCGAAATCGGACGCATCGTATGACGTGAGCGGCGGGCACTCGGGTGCCGCGCGGCGTGTCACGCGTCCGGATTTCAGTTCTCGTCTCAAAGCCCCGCTCCGCAATGACGGCAAGCGGGTATTCAGATGGACAAGATAATCGAGTTTCAGGACGTCTCGAAGTCCCTCGGCGAGCTGCAGGTTCTCAGAAACCTGGATATGCACGTCAACAGCGGTGAGAAGCTTGCGCTGATTGGCCCGAGCGGCTCCGGCAAAACGACGATCCTGCGCATTCTCATGACGCTGGAGACAATTGACTCCGGCCATGTGGTCGTCGACGGCGATTACCTGTGGCACCAGAAGGTCGAGGGCGAGCTGGTGCCGGCCAGCGAGAAACATCTGCACAAGATGCGCGAGACGGTCGGCATGGTATTCCAGCAGTTCAACCTGTTTCCGCACCTGACGGCTATCGGCAACCTCGAGCAGCCCCAGATCCTCGTCATGGGCAAGGACAAGGCGGATGCCAGGGTTAAGGGGCAGGAACTGCTGAAACTTGTCGGGCTCGAGGACAAGCAGGACCACTATCCACACCAGTTATCCGGCGGTCAGCAGCAGCGCGTCGCCATCGCCCGCGCATTGGCGCTGGAGCCGATGACCCTCGTCGGGGTGTTCTTCCTGCTGGTGTCGATCCCGTCAGCCTACGCGGCGATGCGGCTCGAACGGCGGTTCCGGCCGCAGAATACCGGCGACAGATAACCGGGGTCGGCAGACCCTTTTTTTCAGAAAATTGCGTTCAATGATGCAAAGACGTTACCAATTGTCGATAAGACGTAAATTTAATCAATATCGCCGGGGATATGATGTACTGCGTAAAGCCGTTGGAAGTATAAGGATGCTGTTAAAGGCACAGCCAATTTCACAATGATGAAGTGCTTTCTGGCCGCCGGTGATTTCGATTGCCGTATTGCCGGGCGCTGAAAGCTGTTCTGGGAGGAATGGAATGACTCTAGGGTTGGAACGGGACGTTATCGATCCGAAGATCTACGATCGGAATGTTCAGCACCTGCGTGAAGCGGGTGTGTCGTTGCCGCGGTTTTCGGATCTTGCCGACCCGGTCCGTCGGCTGGCTGACCGGTTCGACGACTTGTCCGAAGTCGACACGGACTCCCCGGACGTCGGGAATCTGTTTCGCGTGCACTGGCATAACGGTGCCACGCGGCGCGGCATATCGGCGGTGCCGGAACATATCGTCCTCGGCCCCGAGATCACGGGCATCGATGCGCGGATCATCGTCGCCCTCGGCAACAGATTTCCCATGATACGGGCGCACAAGGTTCTCGCCGCGTACGGCTGCCTTGTGCCGAGGCTGCTGTCGGGGAAGTTCGACGCGGCGCGGCACCGCGCCGTCTGGCCGTCGACCGGCAATTACTGCCGCGGCGGTATCGCGATTTCGCGCATCCTCGGATGCCACGGCGTTGCCGTGCTGCCCGAGGGGATGAGCGAGGAACGCTTTCGCTGGCTCGAGGAATGGACCATCTCGCCCGAAGACATCGTCCGCACCAAAGGGACAGAGAGCAACGTCAAGGAGATCTACGACGCCTGCCACCGGCTGGCGGAGGATCCCGACAACATTATCTTCAACCAGTTTTCCGAATACGGAAACTACATCGTCCATCGGGCGGTGACCGGCCCCGCCCTCGAACGGGTGTTCCGGGCCGTGAAGGCGGACGGCGATCTCAACGCCCGGGCCTTCGTGTCGGCATCCGGCTCCGGCGGCACGCTGGCGGCGGGCGATCACCTGAAGCAGACGCTCGGCACGCAGGTTTGCGCCGTCGAGGCCCTGGAATGTCCGACGCTGCTTTATAACGGTTACGGCGAGCACAACATCCAGGGCATCGGCGACAAGCACGTGCCGTTCATCCACAACGTCATGAACACGGACTTCGTGATCGGCGTCAGCGACGCCGCCAGCGACAACCTGAACCTGGTGTTCAATACGACCGCCGGGCGCAGCTATCTCGCGCAGCGGTGTGGCCTGGGCCAGGAGGCGCTGGCCGGACTCGGTGACCTCGGGCTTTCCTCTATCGCCAACGTCGTCGCCGCCATCAAGTACGCCAAGTACATGGACCTGGGCGCCGGCGACGCGGTGATCACGGTGGCGACGGACGGTGCGGAAATGTACGGCACCGAGCTCGAGCAGACCGAAAAGGCGCTCGCCGGCGGCCGTTTCGACGAGGCCAAGGCCGCCGAGGCCTATGGCCGCTGGATGCTGGGCGCGGTCACAGACCATACGCTTGAGCTCGACCGGCGCGGCCGCGAGCGTATCTTCAACCTCGGCTACTATACCTGGGTCGAGCAGCAGGGCGTCAGCCTTGAAGACTTCGACGCCCGGCGCGAGCAGGCGCACTGGGACCGGCTGATGGACATGGTCGACATCTGGGACGGCATGATCGACGCCTTCAACGCGGCGTGATGCGATTGCCGTGATGCCGCAGGTAGGTGGAAACATATGCCGCTGACAGCCACGCATTGGGGAACATACTGGGTCGAAACTGGCAATGGCCGGCCGTTGCGACTGCAGGGGATCGAGGGCGATCCGCAGCTTTCGGGTATCGGCCAATCGATGCTGGATACGCTGAGCGGCCCTGTCCGCATCGGTGCGCCGATGGTGCGCCGCGGCTTTCTCGAACACGGACCCGGCGGCGCCAAGGCGATGCGTGGACGGGACGCGTTCGTGGAAATGGCGTGGGACGACGCTCTCGACCTTGCGGCCGACGAGCTCGAACGTGTACGCGCGACGCACGGCAACCCGGCGATCTACGCCGGGTCCTACGGCTGGGCCAGCGCCGGGCGGTTCCATCATGCGCAGTCCCAGTTGCGCCGCTTCATGAACCTGTTCGGCGGCTGCACGGTTTCCCGGAACGCCTACAGCTACGCCGCGGCCGAGGTCATCCTGCCGCACGTCGTCGCGCCGCTGGCGGAACTGCTCGGGTCGCATACGTCGTGGCGCGCCATCGCCGAGGCCGGGAGCCTGGTCGTCGCGTTCGGCGGCATGGCGTCCCGGAACGGGCAGGTCAATTCCGGCGGCCTTGGACGCCACAGTCAGGGGGATGACCAGCGCCGGGCGCACGCGGCGGGGGCCGCGGTCGTCAACATCAGCCCGGACCGGCATGACGTCGCGGATGACCTGGATGCGGACTGGATTTCCATCCGGCCCGGGGCCGACGTTGCCCTGATGCTGGCGCTGGCGCACACGCTGGTCAACGACGGCCGTCACGATGTCGAGTTCCTGAACCGTTACTGCGTCGGGTTCGAACGGTTCCTGCCGTACCTGACGGGGGCCGCCGACGGCGTGCCCAAGGATGCCGCATGGGCGGCGGAGATCAGCGGCGTCGCGGCGGAAACCATTACCGGGCTCGCCCGGCGCATGGCGTCCGGGCCGACGCTGGTCAACGTAAGCTGGTCGCTGACGCGCCAGCAGAACGGTGAGCAGATATACTGGATGGCCGTGGTGCTGGCGGCGATGCTGGGCGGCATCGGCCGCACCGGCGAGGGCTTCGGTCTCGGCCTCGGCGCGGTCAACGGCGTCGGCAGCGACCGTGCGCCGGCGCATTGGGCGGCGTTGCCAGCGGGCCGCAATCCGATCGATACCTTCATCCCGGTGGCGCGGATTGCGGACATGCTCCTGCATCCGGGCGAAAGCTTCAGCTACGACGGTGGCACGTATACCTACCCGGATGTCCGTCTCGTCTACTGGGCCGGCGGCAATCCGTTCCACCATCACCAGGATCTCAACCGCCTGCGCCGGGCATGGCAGCGCATCGAAACCGTCATCGTCCACGAACCGTTCTGGACGCCGCTGGCGCGCCATGCCGATATCGTGTTCCCGGCGACGGTCGCGCTCGAGCGCAACGACATCGCCGGTTCGTCGAAGGACGACTGCCTCGTCGCGATGCACAAGGCATCCGAGCCGTACCGCCAGTCTCGGAACGATCATGACATCTTCGCCGGTCTCGCCCGGCGTGTGCGCGGTCCCGGGGGCGGCAACGAGACGCTCCATGATGCGTTCACCGGCGGCCGCGACGAGGCGGCGTGGCTGCGCGTGCTGTACGAGAGGACGCGGGTGCAGGCCGAAAACGCCGGCGTCGCCATGCCGCCCTACGACGCCTTCGTCGAGCAGGGTCTGTTCGAACTGCCGCGCCCGGCCGCGCCGGTGACGATGCTGCAGGCGTTCCGCGAGGATCCGGACCGGCAACCGCTTCGGACCCCGTCCGGCCGCATCGAGATTTTCAGCGAGACCATCGCCGGGTTCGGAATCGAGGGCTGGGCCGGCCACCCGGTGTGGATCGCGCCCGGGGAATGGCACGGGAGTGAGCGGACTAGAACATATCCGCTGCACCTGCTGTCGCACCAGCCGTCACGGCGCCTGCACAGCCAGCTCGATCACGGCGCCTACAGCCGGGCCGGCAAGATCGGCGGCCGCGAGCCGTGCCGCGTCAACCCGGACGATGCCCGCCGGCGCGGCATCGCCGACGGCGACACGGTGCGGCTTTTCAACGATCGCGGCGGGTGCCTGAGCGTGGCATGCCTCGACCCCGGCGTCCGCGAAGGTGTGGTGATGATCGCAACCGGCGCCTGGTATGATCCGGACCTGGACGGCGACGACACGTGCTGCAAGCACGGCAACCCGAATACGCTGACCGACGACCTGCCGACGTCCGAACTGGCGCAGGGGCCGAGCGCGCTGAGCTGCCTGGTCGAAATCGAGAGGTACGCGGGCGACCCGCCGCCGGTCACCGCGTTCTTCCCGCCCGAAATCCTGCCGGGGAACAGGCCGGGACATGACTGATACGAACAACCGGGAAACGGCGATCCACGACCAAGCGACCGCCTGGCGCCGGGATTTCCACCGCCATCCCGAACTCGGCTTCGAGGAACACCGCACCGCGGCCATCGTCGCCGATCTGCTGCGTGGGTTCGGGCTGGAGGTGCACGAAGGCATCGGCGGCACGGGTGTCGTCGGTGTGCTCAGGCGGGGCGCCGGCAACCGGGCCATCGGCATGCGCGCCGACATGGATGCGCTGGCGATCCGCGAGGAAAACGATTTCGCGCACAGATCCGGGCACGAGGGACGGATGCATGCCTGCGGCCATGACGGCCACACGGCGATGCTGCTGGGTGCGGCGCGGGCACTAGTCCGGGAAGAGGGCCTGAACGGCACGGCGGTTTTCATCTTCCAGCCCGCGGAGGAGCACGGCCGAGGCGCGCGGGCGATGATGGACGATGGCCTGTTCGAGCGGTTCCCCGTTGATGCCGTCTACGGTATCCACAACATGCCGTCGCTGAAGACCGGCAGCTTCGCGTTGCGGGCCGGGCCGATCATGGCGTGCGAGGACAATTTCGAGATCACGATCACCGGAAAAGGCGGGCACGCCGCGCTGCCGCATCTGGCGGTCGATCCCATCGTCATCGGTGCCGAGGTCGTGCTGGCATTGCAGAGCGTTGTTTCCAGGCATCTGAGCCCGGTCGACAACGCGGTCCTGAGCGTTACGGACTTCGATGTCGACGCGACCCGCAACGTGATTCCCGAGACGATAACGCTGCGCGGCGATACGCGGGCGTTTTTGCCCGACGTCCAGGACCGGTTGGAAGCGGCGATGGAGCGTGTCGTCGCCGGCGTTTGCCAGGCGCACGGCGCTGAATATACGTTCAGATACTCCCGGGAATTCGCGGCAACGATCAACACGCCGGGCGAGGTTGCCGTCGCGGCGCGTGTGGCGCGTGCCGTTGCCGGTGCAGAAAACGTCGATGCCGAATGCACGCCGCTGATGGCGTCGGAAGACTTCGGCTACATGCTGCAGAATAAAGCCGGTTGCTACGTCCTGCTGGGTAACGGTGGCGAGGGGCCCGGCGGCTGCGGCCTGCACAGCCCGCACTATGATTTCAACGACGAGATACTGCCGGTTGGAATCGCCTATTGGGTCGAACTGGCGCGTCATCATCTGGCACCGGCGGAGGGCTGACGGCATGAGCGATTTGCGGACCGCGCGGCCGGGACACGTCGGCAGGCTCGACATCGATTTCGAGTTGGAGGACATCGCGCCCGGCGGCCGCATCGGCCTGATCATCCTGGCGACCGACTACAACGCCGAGGCGGACATCCGGCGGATGCTGCCGGCGGGGACCGAGTTGCTCACCAACCGCGTCATGAACGTCAATCCGCTGACCAACGAGAACCTGCGGGCCATGGGTGCCGACATCACCCGTGCCGCCGCCGGCATCCTGCCCGGGCGCGGTGTCGACGTAATCGCTTTCGGCTGCACGTCGGGTGTTGCGGTGATCGGAGAGGAAGAGGTGGCAAGAAGAATTCATGCCGCCCAGCCGGGCGTTCTTTGTACCAATCCGGTCGTAGCTGTCCGCGCCGCCCTCGATGCACTTGGTGCGAGGAATATCTCGGTGCTGACGCCCTACATCGAAAGCGTCAACGCCGAACTGGCACGGCGTTTTGGTGAACTCGGCCTCGCGGTGCTGAACATCGGTGGGTTCGACATGGAGGACGACACCGCAATGTCGGAGATCCCCCGCGCCGCCATCATCGAGGGTGCGCTGCAGGTCGCGCATCCGGATGCGGAGGCGCTGTTTATTTCATGCACGGCATTGCGGGCGGCGTCGGTTATTGACGAGCTCGAGCGTCGACTGAGTATTCCGGTCGTCACCAGCAACCAGGTGATGGTCTGGCATTGTCTGCAGTTGTTGAATAATCGGAGCCGGGTTTCCCGCTACGGCGCATTGTTCGAAAGGCGTTTGGCTTCCACTCGTGGAATCTGCGCATAACATCATCCGTTGCCAAACCGGTTGTGTTCTCTCACGTTTTGCGGCTGCTGCTTGAATGCAACGTGTCCGGATTGAACGCATCCGGACTTCGCGTCGCGATTTTTCATGCTCTCATTCCGCTTTGCCGTGGCCGTATACGGGAAGGTGCGACCGAGAAAAAAACCCGGCTTAACGCCGGGTTTCAAGTTTGTCGCGGAAGCCGCAACACCTGGGAAAACACCTTTTAGGCATAATAAGAACCTCAGATCGCGAGATACTGCTGACGCAGTTCCTGGTCGTCCAGGACCTCCTGCGCCGTGCCGTCGAACACCACCTGGCCCATGTCCAGGATGATCGCCCGGTCGGCAAGGTGCAGCGCCGCGATCGCGTTCTGCTCGACGATGATGGTCGTCATGCCGAGTTCCTTGATCTGCTCCAGCGTCTTTTCGATTTCCTGCACGATGACCGGCGCCAGCCCCTCGTAAGGCTCGTCCAGCAACAAAAGTTTGACGTCGCGGGCCAGTGCCCGGCTGATCGCGAGCATCTGCTGTTCGCCACCGGACAGCGTCGTCCCCTCCTGACCGCGGCGCTCGCCCAGCCTGGGGAACAATTCGTAGATGCGCTCCAGCGACCAGCCCACCGGCGGCGCGATCTGTGCCAGCTTCAGGTTCTCCTCGACCGTCAGTCCCTGAATGATGCGCCGGTCCTCCGGCACCATGCCGATCCCGTTCTGCGCCGCCTTATACGCTTTCATGGCATGCAGCGGCTGGTGGTCGAGCCAGATTTGCCCCTGTGTCAGTTGCGGATCGTCGACACGCGCGATCGCGCGCAGCGTCGAGGTCTTGCCGGCACCGTTACGTCCGAGAAGGGCAACGATCTCCCCTTCGCGCACGTCGAAGCTGACGCCCTGAACGATATAGCTCTCACCGTAATAGGCGTGAATGTCCTGACACGCGAAATACGCGATCTCGCCATCTGCGGTGGTCGCCTGGGCCGTATCTTCGTTGAACTGTTCGTTGTCTTTCATCATTGGCAACACGCTCATAGATGGGCTCCCCCAAGGTACGCTTCCTGAACCCGGGGATCCCCCTTGATTTTCTCGGGCAAATCCTCGGCGATGACAGCGCCTTGTGCAAGGACGCTGATCTTGTGCGCGAGCGAGAACACCACATGCATGTCGTGCTCGATCACCACCATCGTTACGCCGCGCGTGGAAATCGTCTGCATCAGCTCGATAGTCTTGTTGGTGTCGGCGCGCGACATGCCGGCCGTCGGCTCGTCCAGAAGCAGCAGCTTCGGGTCCTGCACGAGACACATCGCCAGTTCGAGACGGCGCTTGTCGCCGCGCGACAGTTGCCCCGCGATCTGGGTCGCCTGATCTTCCAGGTCGACGTCGCGCAGCATGGCCCTGGCTTTTTCGGCGATCGGGCCGCGGCGCCGGACACGGCGCCACGCGTTGATGCGGAACGACCCGTCACGGCGTGCGAAGCCGGGGATCATCACGTTGTCCAGCACGGTCAGGTCGCCGAAGATCTCCGGCGTCTGAAACACGCGGCTGACACCGAGCTGGTTGATCTGGTGAGGTTGAATGCCCAGGAGCGACTTGCCGTCGAACTCGACGGTCCCGGTGTCCGGCTCGAGGCGCCCGACAAAGCAGTTAAGCAAGGTCGACTTGCCGGCGCCGTTGGGTCCGATGATCGCATGTACGCTGCCCTGTTCGATATTCAGGTTGACGTTGCTGAGGGCGCGAAGGCCACCGAAGCTCTTGTTCAGATCGACAATTGTCAGAATGCTCATCTTCCCGTCCTCACGCCGGCGTCGCACTGCGCGCGGCAGCGTCATCGTTCCGATCCGGTCCCTGCCCACCGGACGGTTTGATGAAGAGACCGCGGAGCCGCCTCAGGCCCTCCATTAATCCGCCCGGCAGGAAGATGACGATCAGCATGAACAGTGCGCCGAGCGTCAGGTGCCATCCCTCGCCGACGAACAGCGAGGACAGGGTCACCATGAAGTGCTGCAGTGCCTCTGGAAGGGCCGAGTATGCCTCCATCAGGATGGTTTCGTTGAATGCCGAGAAGATGTTCTCGAAATACTTGATGACGCCGGCGCCGATTACCGGTCCCAGCAGCGTGCCGGCACCGCCGAGGATGGTCATCAGCACGACCTCGCCGGACGCCGTCCACTGCATGCGCTCGGCACCCGCCAGCGGATCGGTCACGGCCAGCAGTCCGCCCGCGAGCCCGGCATACATGCCGGAAATGATGAACGCGGTCAGCGCATAGGGGCGTGTATTGAGGCCGGTGTAGTTCATCCGGTTCTGGTTCGATTTGACGGCGCGCAGCATCATGCCGAACGGCGAACGGAAGATACGGAGCGAGATGAAGAAACAGATGATCAGCATCACGCCGCAGAAATAGAACCCCGGATAACCGGTCATATCGACCCCGAACAGATCGGACGACGGTAGCACCGCGCCGTAGTCGCGGCCGAACGCGACATCGAGCACGCGCGGGTCCGCCTGGGTCAACTGCAGGCCGGTTTCGCCATTGGTGATAGGCGTCAGCACCGAATAGGCCAGGTTGTAGCTCATTTGCGCGAACGCCAGCGTCAGGATCGCGAAATAGATACCCGTCCGGCGCAGCGAGATGAAACCGATGATTGCCGAGAACGCACCGCCGACAATGGTCGCGAAGATGATTGCCGGGATCGGGTTCATGCTCAGCAGCTTGAACGTCCAGACCGCGGTGTAGGAACCGACACCGAGAAACGCGGCGTGTCCGAACGAAAGATACCCGGTGAGGCCGAACAGGATGTTGAAACCCATCGCGAAGATGCCGTAGATGGCGAACTTCTGCAGCAGGTCCGGATATCCGGCACCGATCGGCGAGAAAATGACGGGGCCGAGCAACGTTACCGTCGCGAAGCCGATGAAAAGCAGCCAGTCTTTTCTTTCCATGTCGAAAAAGCTCATGTCAGCCCTCCATCACACCCTTGCGGCCCATGAGGCCACGCGGCCGGAGCAGCAGAACGGCGACTGCAATCAGGTAAATAATGATCTGGTCGATGCCCGGTAAAATATCCTTCACCTCGTTCATCGACGCGAAACTCTGCAGGATGCCGAGCATGAAGCCGGCGAGCACAGCGCCGCCGAGCGAACCCATGCCGCCGACGACGACCACAACGAAGCTGAGCACGAGAAAATCCATGCCCATGTGATAGTCCGGGCTCAGTATCGGCGTGTACATCACACCGGCCAGGCCGGCGACGATTGCGGCGATCCCGAAGACGATGGTGAAGCGGCGGTCGATGTCTATCCCCAGCAGGCCGACGGTTTCGCGGTCCGCCATGCCGGCGCGGACCACCATCCCGAATGTGGTAAATTGAAGGAAGGCGAATACGATTCCTATGACCAGGAGCGAGAACAGGAAGTAAGTCAGCCGCCACACCGGATAGACGACGTTGCCCGCCTCGAAGCCGAGACCGACGCCGAAATCGATCATGCCCTGCATGGTATCCGGTGCCGGCTGCGGGATCGGGTTGGCGCCGAAGATGCTCTTGACGATTTCCTGTAGCACGATGGCGAGCCCGAAGGTCACCAGGATCTGTTCCGCGTGCGGGCGTTTATAGAAATAACGAATAAGGCCACGCTCCATGATGATGCCGATCAGGAGCATGACGGGAATGGCGATCAGAATGGAGACGGGCACGGAGTAATCGAGAAGTATATGGCCGAAATCGCCGAACCAGGTCTCGACATAAGGCACCCGTATTTCCTGCGGGGTGCCCCAGGCCGTCATCTCCGTTTCGGAAAGTGTGACTTTTTCGAGCCCCAGTATCGCCTTGATCGAGACGGCGCAGAATGCGCCCAGCATGAATAGCGCGCCGTGTGCGAAGTTCACGACGCCGAGCGTGCCGAAAATGATGGTCAGGCCCAGGGCAATCAGTGCGTAGGCACCGCCCTTGTCCAGACCGTTAAGAACCTGAAGTAAAATCGCGTCCATTCGTCCATCCCTCGCGAAGGATAGTCGCCCCGGCGGTTAAGCCGGGGCGACCGAGTTCCCAGTCAGGAGCCAATCAGGCGCCGTTGTTGTACGGACCCAGATTGCCGCCCAGCATGCTGGCCGGGTATTCGACCTGACTACGCGGGGTGACTTCAACCACCTCGAGGACGTCGAACTTGGAGGACGGGTTTTCCTTACCCTTCACGACCAGAACGTCCTTGAAGCACTGATGGTCTTCGGCGCGGTATTCGGTCGGACCGTTACCGAGGCCGTCGAACTTGAAGCCTTCGAGCGCCTTGCCGACTTCGGACGGCATGAAGGTGCCGGCGCGCTGGCAGGCGTCCGCATACAGGATGGCCTGGCTGTAGCAGGTGTGCGCGGCCTGCGACGGCGGGAAGCCGTACTTCTGACCGAACGACTTGACGAACGCCTTGGAACCTTCGTCCTGCAAGGACCAGTGCCAGTTCGTGGAGCCGAAGATACCCTTCACGTTCTCGCCGGCGCCCTGCGCCATGAGACGCGAATAGAGCGGCACGACGATGGCGAAGTCCTTGCCGTTGACCTGCTTGTCGCGGAGACCGAACTGAACCGCCTGAGTCAGCGAGTTGACCATGTCGCGGCCGTAGTGGTTCAGCACCAGCACGTCGGCACCGGAGTTGAGGACCGGTGTGATGTACTGCGAGAAGTCACCGGCGCCGAGCGGCGTGCGGACGGCGGCCGCCGTCTTCCAGCCGAGCTGTTCGGTATACTTCTTGATCGAACCTTCCTGCGACCAGCCCCACGTGTAATCCGCCGTGAGGTGATAGGCCACACGGTCGGACCCGAAGGCGTTCTTCAGCACCGGGCCGAGCGCGGCACCGGACATTTCCGTATTGAAGAAGTGACGGAAGCCGTTGGCGCGCTTGTCCTTGCCGGTAGTGTCGTTGGAGTGGGTCAGACCGGCCATGAAGATGACGCCAGCGTCTTGGCAAAGGCCCTGAACGGCGATCGCGACACCCGAGGACGAACCGCCCGTGATCATCACGGCACCGTCCTTCTCGATCATGCGCTTGGCGCTGGCGCGGGCGGCATCGGACTTGGTCTGCGTGTCGCCGGTGACGAACTCGACCTTCTTGCCGTTGACGCCATCCCCCTTCAGCGCCTTCGACGAGAACGTGTTCAGCATGCCGCCGTCGCCGCCGCCGTTGATATGCTCTACAGCCAGTTCGTAGGCGCGCAGCTCATCGGCGCCTTCGTCGGCGTATGCACCGGTCTGAGGCACGTTGAAGCCGAAGGTGACAGTGCCGCCCGTGGGTTCGTTGGTATAGCCTGCGGACCATGCCTTGCTCGAGAAGATCGTCGGCGCGGCGAGGCCAGCACCGACGGCCGCCGTGCCTTTAAGCAGAGTCCGGCGGTTAATCGTAAACTTACTCATATTGGATCTCCCAAAAACGATTCATTGAACACCTCTGGAGGCCGCCAGACGTGATAACGGCGCCCCGAGGTTTGAGGATGAGTGCATCCTGAGTCCTAGGATGAACGATAATAGTAAAGAGTCTAGTATCTAATTGACTTACAATGATAAATTTGTAAATTAACTGACAGGTAAAAATGTCAAACTGTTAAATATTCACAGATTTCGTTGTGCGGCGCAGCAATCGGAGGCGGTAAATGCAGAGTTCTATCCTTGGCACACGCATCCGCCAGCGGCGCCGGGAACTGGGCACGACACAGGCGGAACTGGCGCAGAAGGTCGGCATATCGGCCTCTTACCTCAACCTTATCGAGTGGAACAAGCGTCGTATCGCCGGCCCCCTGCTCGGCAAGATCGCAAGCGCACTCGACATCTCGCTCAGCGAACTGGATGACGTGTCGGAGCGCCGGCTTTCCATCACGCTGAGCGAGATCGCGCACCTGCCGGCGCTTAGCGGCGCCGAGGTCGAAGAGGAACGCATCAACGAGCTGATCGGCCGCTTCCCGGGCTGGGCCCGTGGGGTCGCCAGTCTTGCCCGTTCCGAGCGGGAGGCGACGGAGCGCGCCTACATGTTGTCGGACCGGTTGTCGAACGACCCGTTCCTGAGCGAGAACATCCACCGCATGCTGACCCGGATCGCCGCGGTCCGGTCCGTCAGCGAGATCATCAACGATTACGAGGATATTCCGGACGACCGCCGCCGGGAATTCGACCGTATCATCTTCGAGGAGAGCCGGACGCTCTCCGATGTCGCCGAAGCGCTGGCCGTATATCTCGACAAGGCCGAGGAGGGGGACAAGGTCTTTACGCCGATCGACGAGGTCGAGGCGCTGTTCGAAAACCGCGCCAATCACTTCGCAGAAATAGAAGACGCCGGCGCCGGGCTCTCATCGTCGTTCGCCGGCCGCAGTCCGGGGCGGCAGCGCGATGCGGCGTGGGACTTGGCGAGGGAGCACCTGAGCGGAACCATCGAAGGCATCATCGATAACGATCCGCAGATCACGACCAACGCGGGCGAGAACCGTGCCCGGGAGTTGCTGACGGAATATGCCGTTGCCGCGATCATGTTGCCGATGCCGGCGTTCAAGGAAGCGGCGGCGGCACTCCGTTACGATATCGAGGCTCTGAGTGCCGAGTTCGCGTGCGAAGCGGACATCGTCTGCCAGCGGTTGACGGCATTGCCGGCGGCGGACGATACGCCGACTTTCGGGTACTTTCGCGCCAACGCCGCCGGTACGATCATCCGCATGCATCGCCTTGAGAGGTTGCCGGCACCCCGTTACGCGGTTGCCTGTCCGCTCTGGGTGCTTTTCCGTGCTCAGCAATCGTCCGACATGTTGTTCCGTCAGCGTGCGATCTTCCCCTCGGGTGCCCGCTTCGTCTTCGTTGCCAAGGCGACAAGCCAGGGCAAGGTGCAATATGGGACGCCCCGCCATTTCGTGACGGATATGGTCGCCGTCAGCGAGGAAGACGCCTTCAAGACCGTCTACGCTCCGGATGACGATACGCAGCTCGAAGAGGTCGGTCCGAGTTGCCGCCTGTGTCCGCGCGAAGCCTGTCCACACCGTGTCATCGATCCGTTGACCAACGTTTAGCGCCGTTGCCGCCACGGCTGTTATTCAAGCGCCTATTGAAGCGGCCGCCGTTTTAACGTCTAATCTGCGAAAGCCTGCCGAAGACAGGCATCGTATCGGGAGGGTACGCGTATCATGGCGGCACGCATCCTGCTTGCTGAAGACGAGGAAAATATCCTGACGTCGCTGACGTTCCTGCTCGAAAGGGCGGGATACGAGGTGTCCGTAGAGACCGAAGGGCCCAAGGCCCTGCAAACCGCGCTCAGCTCGCCGCCCGACGTCCTGGTGCTGGACGTCATGCTGCCGGAGATGGACGGCTACGAGATCCTGCGCCGTCTTCGAGCCGCACCGGCGACGGAGCAGCTTCCGATCCTGATGCTTACGGCGAAAGGGCAGCGCGAAGACCGTGAGACGGCGCTCCGCTGCGGCGCCGACCTGTTTATCACGAAACCTTTCGCCAATTCCGAAATCATAAGTGCCATCGGCCAGCTTGCCGAAGGGCGCCCGCAGTAATCGGATTTCGCGGTCATGGTCGACAACGCCGATCTGCAGTTGACGCGCCGCAAAATCCGAGACCGTTCGATCGCACTATTGTTGCTGGGTGTCGTTCTGCTGATGCCGCCGCTGGTGCGGATCGCACAGATCGAGACAACAGTGTTCGGCCTGCCGTTCGCGCTGGTCTACCTGTTCGCGGTCTGGGCGCTTCTCGTGCTGGGCGCCGCATTGCTCGCACGGCCGCTGCGCGACAGTGAGAAAACCGTTCCGCCCTCAAATGGCGACGACGCCCGAGTCTGATGATTTCCGTCAATATTCTTTTGGTCGTCTGCCTGGGCTACGTCGCCCTGCTTTTCGCCGTCGCCTTTGTGGTCGACCGGCGCACCCGCCGCAAGCCGATCCGGTGGCTGCATTCGTCGGTCATCTATACCCTCTCGATCTCCATTTACTGTACGTCCTGGACATTTTACGGCGCGGTCGGCTCCGCGGCGCGTAACGGCCTCGAGTTCATCACGATCTACCTTGGGCCGACGCTGGTTTTCATCGGCTGGTGGTGGCTGCTGAGGAAACTGGTGCGGATCGGCCGCGCGCACCGGATCACGTCCATCGCCGACCTGATCTCGTCGCGTTACGGCAAGAGCCCGAGCCTCGCCGTGCTGGTCACGCTGATCGCCGTGATTGCGATCACGCCGTACATCGCGCTGCAACTGCAATCGGTGACCAACAGCTATCAGGTCATCGCCGGCGGTGACGACGGCACGACGACCGCGTTCTGGATCGCCGCCGGGATGGCGCTCTTCACCATCCTGTTCGGCACCCGCAATCTGGATGCCAACGAGCGGCACCACGGTGTCGTCGCGGCCATTGCGCTGGAGGCCATCGTCAAGCTTCTGGCGCTGATCGCGGTCGGTATCTTCGCGACGTTCATCGTCGCTGACGGCTTGGGTGACGTGTTCGAGGGCGTCTCGGCGGAGACCATTCAGGGCGCCGGAGATATTTTCGGACCCAGGTGGATCACGCTCACGTTCCTGTCCGCGACCGCGATCATCTGCCTGCCGCGGCAGTTCCAGGTCACGGTTGTCGAGAACATCGAGGAACGGCATGTCGCCACCGCGTCCTGGCTGTTTCCACTCTACATGCTCGGCATGACGGTTTTCATCGTGCCGATCGCGCTGGTCGGCCAAAGCGTCATGCCCGCGGGATCCAACCCGGATCTCTATGTGCTGACGCTGCCGCTGGCGGAGAATCGCGACGCACTTGCCATGCTGGCGTTCCTGGGCGGCTTCTCGTCCGCGACGTCGATGGTCATCGTCGCCGCGATTGCCGCCTCGACCATGGTTTCGAACCATATCGTCATGCCGGTCGCGCTCCGGCTGCTACCGTCCAGCAAGGCCGTCAGCGGGGATGTCCGCAACCTTCTGTTGACGTCCAGGCGGTTCAGCATCGCCGCGATCCTGGGCCTCGGATTTCTCTACTTCTATCTGAGCGGCGGTTCCGATGCGCTCGCCGCCATCGGATTGATCGCATTCGTCGGGGTGGCGCAGTTCCTGCCGAGCCTGATCGGCGGGATCTTCTGGCGCAGCGCGACGCGCAGCGGCGCCATCGCCGGCCTCGTTATCGGCTTCGCGCTGTGGGCATACACTTTGTTCCTGCCGAGCTTCGACGGTCATTTCATCCTCAGCGCCAACGTCATCGATCACGGTCCGTTCGGGATTTCGCTGTTGCGCCCCGAAGCGTTGTTCGGCCTCGATCATTTCGACCCGCTGGTCCATGCCGTTGTCTGGAGCGTCGGTATGAACGCGCTCTTTTTCGTCGTTTTCTCGGCGCTGACGGTTCCCGACGGGCTGGAACGGCTGCAGGCCACGCTGTTCGTCGATGTTTACAAGTCGACGGGGGGGTCGGCTTCGAACATCTCCGCCGAAGTCGCCGATACAGAAGACCTTTTCGTCCTGGCACAGCGAATTCTCGGCGCCGATCCGGCCAAGAAGCTCTTCGACGAAATGGCCGCTAGCCAGGGAATCGACAACGCGCTGCCGCACCCGACCGATGCCGTCGTCGCACGGCTTGAACGGGAACTCGCCGGCTCCATCGGCGCGGCGTCGGCGCACGCGATGGTGACGCGGATCGCCGGCGGACAAACCGTCAGCATCACCGAGCTGATCGATATCGCCGACGAAACCCAGCAGGTGCTGGAGACATCACGCCAGCTCGAGGAAAAATCGGCCGAGCTTGAGCGTACGGCGCAGCAACTCCGCGTCGTCAACGACCGGCTCCGGACGCTGGACGCACAGAAGGACGAATTTCTCAGTCAGGTCAGTCATGAACTTCGCACACCGATGACGTCGATCAGATCTTTCTCGGAGATCCTGATGAAAGAGGACGCCATTGCCGACGGGGACCGCGCGCGCTTCGTCTCCATTATCCATGACGAAAGTTTGCGGCTTACGCGCCTCCTGGATGAAATCCTGGACATCAATCGTCTCGAAGCCGGCGTTTCCAAGCTGGATCTGATTCAGATCGACGCCAACGACGCCGTTCGTAAGGCGCTCGATACGATCTCCGGAATGACGCGGAGCGCCGGGGTCTCAGTGCGGACCGAACTGGCGCCGGGGGAGTTGTGGATCCGGGCGAACGACGACCGTTTGCGGCAGGTGTTGATCAACGTGCTGTCGAACGCGGTCAAGTACAATACCGCCACGGCGCCGGAGATCCTGGTGCGAACCGCGCTCGTCGATGGATTTGCGCAGATCGACATTATCGACAATGGCGGCGGGGTCCCGCCGGAGACCTCGACATCGATCTTCGATAAATTCGCGCGGGGCAATCGGACTGGCCGCAATCACGGTGCCGGGCTCGGGTTGCCGATCAGTCTTGCGATCATGCGCGCCATGAACGGTAACCTGACGATCGAGGTAACCCAGGAGAACGCGACGTTCTTCCGGTTGAGCTTCCATCACACTGTTACGTCCCGGCGCGGCCGTCTCACGCAGGATGCGTGAACAAAAACTGCCGGTTTCGCCCTCGTCGTTTCCGAATGGCTGCCACAAGTAACTATAGCTTTCATCCCAGTTCAGGCTGCGCTTTCCCTGGCCGTTTCGCCGGGGAACCACAGATGCACGGTGGTCCCGGCGCCCAGTTCGCTCTCGAGGCGCAAGGAGCCGCCGTTCAGGTCCATGAGCTGTTTACAGAGTGAAAGTCCGAGCCCCGTGCCTTCGTGCGTCTGGGCACTGTCTCGTCGCGACTGGCCGAATGGTTCCAGCACGAGCTCCAGATCCTGTGCAGGAATACCAATTCCGCGATCTATGACCCGGACACAGACGCCGTCACCATCCGGTACTGCGGTGATGGTAATACGTTCGCCTTCGGGAGAGTATTTGTAGGCATTGGACAGAAGATTGATCAGCACCTGACGGAAGCTCTGCGGGTCGACAAATATCTGATTCAGTCCGTCGGCAATATCCACGTCGACGTGTGAGTCCATGTGATCCATGCTGAGGTCGACGATGCGCACCGCTTCCGCGATCGCGCTCTGAAGGCCGATCATCCTCGGCGAGACCTTGAATTCACCGGCTTCGATCTTCGACAGATCGAGAATGTCGTTGATCAGGTTGAGCAGATGTGTCCCCGACAGATTGATGTCCTGTGCGTACTCGGTGTATTTCCGGTCGCCGATCGCGCCGAACACCTGATTCTTGATGATATCCGAAAATCCGATGATGGCGTTCAGCGGCGTCCTGAGTTCGTGACTGACCGAGGCGAGAAACTCGGTCTTTGTCTGATTGGCATTGCTCAGTTGCTCCGTCATGGCCGCGAGCTCGCTGTTTTGGTGCTGCAGCCTGGCCATGCCGCGCCAGAACAGGAAGGCGAACATCGCTCCGGTGAGGACCAGTCCGAGGGTGGAGAAAATCAGAAACAGGGTGGAGCGGATGATGTCGCTTCGACGGGTTTCGCGGTACTCCTGCATGCGCTGCAGGATTTGGCCGGCGAGGCGATTGATCTCCTCACCCAGGTGCCCAAGGCGTTCCTTCATGCCGTATAGCGCTTCTGCTCCTTGCTCCCGGCCGGCGTCGAAGACGGGCGCGGCGGTTTTGAATCGGGATGTGAGGTGTTGTATCTGCGCGAGATCGCCGTCGGTCAAAATCCGGTCGTAGGGCGGCCGGCGTGGAAGGCTGTGCAGGCGCTGATAGACGATATCGAACTGCAGTAATGCATGCTCGACCGATGCTTCGGATTCGCCAAGTTCGAGAAACCTTAATTCCGACAACAGGTTGTTGAAATGCAACCGCAGTTGCACCGCGGCAATACCCGAAGTGTCGTAGTTAACGTCGTTGAGTTGTTTGAGCGCGCTCAGTGCGGCGAATCCCGATGCGATGCTGAGAGCCAGAAAAGCGGCTGTCAGCAGGCTGAAAACTGCGGGTATCCTTGGTTTGGTTTTGGTGTGCGTCACGTGATCGAGGGATTTCTGGGATTGTGGATCATTCGACAACGATGCGTTCGAGTTGCCAGATGCTGCGGCTACTGAATTCCTCGTCCTTGAGTTCCTCAAACGCGTCGATCGGATAGATTACCCAGATCGGGCCTTTGTTGCGGACGCCCATTTCCCTGCCGTTCCAGATGAGGGCCAGCAGAACGGGATACGTCGTGGCATCGGAAACGGGAATTTCGATCGCGTAACCGTCAAGGGCATAGGCGACGAGTGTTTCCCCGGTTGCGCCGACGCGCTGCAGAAGGTCATTGAGGAGGATGCCCTCGAACGTGTGCATGCCGGTTTCGAATGGGTTGCTGGTTTTCATGGTTTGCATGCCGATCTCTTCCAGCATGGCCCGGTCGAAGCGGGCTTCGTCGCCGACATTGGTCTGGCTGATCTTGCCGCTGACCGTAAGAATGACTTTGCCGCTTGGTTGGCCGAGGTCGGCGGCCGCGTTCCGCGGAATCCCCGTCGCGGCCAGTGCGACGACGACCGCAGCTACCACCGGACCGATGAGTTTCCTGAAGTCAAAGCCGAAGTTCACCATTACTTATCCCTCGTTCACGTGCCCATGCGCGAATGCATTTAACGGTATGCGCAATCCGCAGGCAGGTAAATATGCAGCTAAGCCTGGACCGGAAATGACGGTGACCTTGATTCGCGGCACGTCCTTGGCGCAACATCCCTTCAAGAAAGGGGGCGCCGATGGATGCCGGCAAGAATAAATCGAAGGACAAGCCCCCGCGCAATAAGGGGAAACCCGCAAGCGCGGAGAAATCCCCGGCGCCGCTGAAACCGGTCGAACTTGACGGCGAGACCTACCGGAAAGAATTGCGCCGCCTGCAAGTGGAGTTGATCAAGCTGCAGGAGTGGGTTAGGTCCGAAGGCCTCAAGGTCGCAATCCTGTTCGAGGGCCGGGACGGTGCCGGCAAAGGCGGGACCATCAAGCGTATCACCGAACACACCAACCCGCGCGTCGTGCGGATCGAAGCGCTTGCAACGCCCACCGAACGGGAACGCAGCCAGTGGTATTTTCAGCGATACGTGGCGCGGTTGCCGGCCGCCGGCGAGATCGTGCTTTTCGACCGTTCCTGGTACAACCGCGCCGGCGTCGAGCGGGTGATGGGTTTCTGTACGGACGACGAATACTGGGAGTTCCTGCGTGAAGCGCCGCAATTCGAAAGCATGCTGATGCGCTCCGGCATAAGGCTCATCAAGTACTGGTTCTCGGTTTCGGCGGAAGAGCAGGAGACCCGGTTCCAGAACCGCCGCAAGGATCCCACCAAGCACTGGAAACTTTCACCCATGGACCTCAAGGCACGAAGCCTGTGGAACGAGTACTCGGTCGCCAAGGACGTGATGTTCGAACACACCGACACCGACGAAAGCCCCTGGTGGGTGGTGCCGTCCGATCATAAGAAAAGCGCACGGCTGAATTGCATCCATCATCTGCTGTCGCAATTCGATTACAAGGATGTCATTCCGAAGCCCAAACCGTTGGGGCGGCGTCCCGAAGCCCGAGAGTTACCGCGTCCGCCCATGGAAGCGCAGCGGATCGTGCCGCTCAGGTTCGAGCGCGGGCGGTAGCCGTTTCCGCCAGATTGTCGAGAATGTTGGCGAGCTGTTCGCTGTAGACGGGCTTGGCGAACGTATAGTTGGCGCCTATTCGTTCGGCCATCTTGAGGTAGTTGAGTTCGCTGCGATTGGTTTTGCCGGATATCGCGACGATGCAGACATCGTTCTTGGCGCGGCGGATTTTGCGGATGGTTTCTATGCCGTCCTGGTTCGGCATGAAGATGTCGGTGACGACAAGATCGAAGTCCCGGCTTTCCATCTTCGAGGTGCCGATCGCACCGTCTTCCGCCTCGGTCACGTCGCAGGACAGGTTCTCCAGGATCGTACGAAGTGTACCGCGCGTGTGCGCGTCGTCATCGATCAGCAATACATTCGGCATCGGCATACTTCGTGTTCGCTTGCAGTTAGCCTTCCGGCGGCATTTCTTGCAGCGGTTTCGGCGTTCAATACGTCATCGGGGAAATTAGGTTGGTTCATGGTCCGACCTAATTTTCCGAATACATATCTGGAATCGCCGGAAGCGTGATGTGACCCGGGTCACATCGCGTTAATTAGATCGAAAATTTCCTGGTAGCGTGGGGGAGAGTCAGATTCTGTACCATTCCAGACTATTCCGGTTGTTTTATGGCGTCCTTTTGGGGAGCGGTTACTTCGCGGAAGTTTGAGGCCGATCGTTCGAGCCGGCTTTTTCGTCGAATTCTTCCTTTGCGGTGGAAATTTCTTCGCGCGTTTCGTCTATGAGCGTATGAAGGCATTCAACGTACTTTCTTGCCTCATCGAGAAACCTATTCAAATCCTGCTCGCAGCGGATCGTACTGGACTCGCTCTCATACGTGAAATCCATGTCCACGCAACTGGGTTTGAGCGGACCGGAGCAAAGTGTCGCCCCCAAAGCGAGCGACGGCGACATGAAAAGGACAAGTATGAGTGCAGCGTAAGGCAGATAGAATGGGGTCATTTTTAACTCTCTTCAGAACTTACAAAACCGGGCGTTAAGACGAGTGTTTGTCAAAAGGCGGCGTATTCTCTTGGAGAAGTGGTAAGTCAGTTGACGCTCGAAGGTTGCCGGACATTCGTACTGTCGAGCGGAACGCCACGAACGGCCGGTGGGATATCGGACTTCGGATTATCTGAACTGAGGTCCGCCTGCTTCTCCGCGCCGGTGGCGGGTTTGATGACTGGCTTGACGCCGTTTTCCGAACGCATCGCCGCGCGCACCTTCCCTGCGAGTTTCTCTAATTCTTTTGCGGACACCTTTCCTGCCAGGGTCGCGGCGAGAGGTCCGTCCAACCAGACCGCCAGGGAAACGTCGTCTTCCGTGACAATGCGAACCTCGCGATGACGGGACTCCCACCGTGGCCGCAGAAAGAGACTGAATGTGTCGTTCTCTGAAGATGCATACTCCAGACGTACCATTTGCGTCTCGCCGATCTTGACCGTTTCGCGGTGGACCATCGAATAGCCTTCGGGTCGAAGATCGGGCGCCCGTAAACGGAGAGAAAGGCGGTCGGAAAGCCAATTCACGGGAACGTCTCCTGCCGATTGAACTTTCGCAAGGTTATGCTCATCGGTCCGGGATTCCACGAATCGCTGGTAGCTTTGCCTGACAAACTCTTCGGAAACGGTTTCGTGCTTTCGGTCCTGATCGTAAATCTCCCCGAATTGCCAGCCGCCCACCGCGGCAACGATGGCGATCGCTGCTGCGGCGCTGGCGGCCTTTGCCCTGGAATACCCTGGTTCGACCGACCGCTCGTCCAGAACGCGAGCTAGACGCTCCGGGACGGGGGCTCGGAGCAATCCGGCATAGGCATTGCGGAGAATGTCGTTCTGCGACTGCATAACCCGCAATCGTTCAGCAAGTTCCGGGCGGTCGCCGATACGGTTTTCGATCTCTTGCTTGCGCGCCGGGTCATGATCGAACACCCCGTCCGCGTATGCCATGAGTTCGAGGTCGATCTCTTCCAACTTGTCTGTATCGTCGTTCATGATCCTTCATTCCTCTTAAGGAGGCCAACCGAATTGGAATTTTGGTCTTCGTCGGCGACGGCTTTCCTCAATGTCTCTCTCGCACGGGCCAGCCGGGAGCGGACTGTTCCGATCGGCATTTTCAATACCGCAGCCGCTTCGTCATAAGTCATGCCCTCGATGACGACCAGGCCGAGGATTGCTCTCTGTTTGTCCGGTAATGTGCGAAACGCCGACAGAACCTCCCGGCAGGTATCGGCGGATTCCTGGTCCGGGAAATAGGCAAGCCGATTCTCGACATCCTCAATCGGCACATGCTCCAACTTGTTGCGGTGCCGCTTGGTTTCGCTGATCCAGCGCGTGTACAGAATTCGCATCAACCAGGCACGTACGCTGCCGAACTTCTTCAACTGATGACGTTTCCTGATGCCGCGTTCGAGACAATCCTGAACGAGATCGTCTGCCTGCGAGAGATCGTTCGTCAGCATCGTCGCATAGCGGCGTAGACGCGGAATTTCCCGTGCCATCAACCATTTGACGTCGTCCAAAATGCACTCCTTGTACCGGGCCAAATCGGGCAGCCGTTTTGACACCCTGTATGTGAGACGGGCCAAGAGTCAAAAAAGTTCCATTTGCGCGCCGGGTTTGGACCGCTCCGGCGGTTTTGAGGTTCCGTTCCCCGATGCGGGACAAAGAGTGAATGGAACTTTTCCAATGCCCAGGCCGTCAGAATCTGTGAGGCAACGGAAACGGTTGGCCGACGCCATCGTATTTCCGCTTTTGTTTAACGGTTTTATTGATGGAGAGTTACATGTTCAGAATCCTGAATGTTTCTTTGATGGTCCTCACACTCACCGCCGTGGCGGGGATGAGTGCGCCGCCGGCGAAGGCACAGTCGGACTCCAATACCAATCAACCGGTCGGACAGGGGGACAACTACAGCAAACAGGAACTGAAGACCTATGCGCTCGCGGCGTTGGAGGTGCAGGAGATCAATCAGGCATACGTCGAGCAACTCTCCTCCGTCCAAGGTACGGAAGCCAAGGAAGAACTGAGAAAAGTGACGATGGACAGGATTATCGAGGCGATCCGGGACACTGGGATCACCCTCAAGAAATACAATCGTATTACCGTTCAATCGGGGGACAACCCGGAACTGTCCCGTCAGATATCGCGGTTGATCGAGGAGGTTAAGTGATCAGGCTTCCGCCGGGCGCACAATCCGCGCCTGTCCGGCAAGCGTATCGGGCATTTTGATGCCGGCGATTGTGCCTCCCTGACAATTTCCGGCAGGTTTCCCATTCCCGGTGGCACGCCGACGATCAGGCAGGTCACCGGGGTCTTTTTGCGTGAATCGCAGCCGGATCAGACGCCGCCGGTGAACTCGCCGCGGGCGGGGTAGTTCCGCTCGATCACGATATCGAGGGCCGCGACCAGCTCCGAAAAATGCGGTCTGACGAACGGCATTGTCTGCACCGAGCCGTAGTAGAGCGTTTGGTCCGGCCGCACCATGAACAGTCCGGGCTCGGAAAACAGTTCCGGTTCCTCGATGCCGATCGAGGTCTTGCCGATGCCGGCGGATATATAGAGGCCCCATTCCCGGGCCTTGGAGAGCGTGAGGCCGTGCCCGAATCTCAGGTTCTCGCTGCCGACCTTCGCCTGCATGGCGCGGGTGCGCTCTTCCCCATCCGAACTGACGGCAATCGTCTTGACGCCGCGCTCGGCGAATTCCGGCGTCCGCTTGGCAAACTCCGTCAGATAGTTGGCGCAGATCGGACAGTGCAGGCCGCGGTAGAAGCACACGATCGTGCCGCGCTCGGCCTCATCTTTCGCGAGGTCGAACTTGCCGTGATCGAGCGTGTCGAGGGTCAGTCCGGGCACTTTCTGGCGGGGAATGAGCATGAAGGTCTCCAGTAATGCATTTGAAAACGTCAATTGTCGCTTATCATACCGGGTGATATGATCTTAAAATTCCAAAATACCTGATTGGAACACCTGCATATGCGGTTCGACCGACTTTCCGCGTTGATTCAAAGGTTCACGCTCCGTGTGACGCTCTGCGAGCCGGGCCGTGGCAACATGCGCGTGCTCGGGAGCGCGGCGGAGGGGAAACCGACCCGCGTCGTGTTCTCGCCCACGGGGCGTGCCGTCGTGCAGCCTGTCGGCGAAAAGGTCCTGATCGAGGCCGATGTCGGCTGGGGCGGCGGTGATAATCCGTTGCTGGCGGCGCTGCCGTCGACCCTGGCGCTGCCGGTCGACAATGCCGAGACGGCACAGTTGCTGGACGTTTTCCTGGCCGAGGCGCAGGCCGGGCGTTGCGGCAAGGACTCGGCACTGAGCCGGCTTGCCGAGGTATTGGTGATCCGGGTGCTGCGTGCGCAGATCGAACGTGGTACCACGGAACCGGGCCTGATCGCCGGGCTTGCCAATCCCAAGATCAGCCGTGCCATCGTCGCCATGCATGACGATCCGGGCCGTGCCTGGCGGAACGAGGATCTCGCCAATGTCGCCGGGATGTCGCTGAGCCGGTTCTGCGACGTGTTCCGCAGTCTCGTCGACCTTACGCCGCAGTCATACCTGCGGCACTGGCGCATGACGCTGGCGCGTCAGGACCTGGATCGGGGCGGGCGCGTGCAGGCGGTTGCCCGGCGCTACGGCTATACCAGCCCGGAAGCCCTGACCCGGGCATTTCAGCGCCGGTACGGGATCAGCCCGTCGGACCTGAAACGCGCGGCCCGCGCGAGTTGAGGTGCGGCGTTCAGCCGGTTTTCCGTTCCGACATGATGTTCAGGATGATCGCCCCGAAAATGACGGCGGCGCCCGCAAGGACCCACGGGTCCAACGGCTCGCCGTAGAACATCAGCCCCAGCATCGCCACCATCGGCAGTCTCAGGAAATCCATCGGCACCACGACCATGGCGTCGGCATGGGCAAACGCGCGCGCCATGCAGTAGTGCGCGCTCAAGGCTGACGCGCCGACGACGACCAGCCACGGCAACATCGCCGTGCTTGGCGTGGTCCAGTCCATGAGCGACGGCACGGCACCCATCGGCAGTTGCATGACAGTCATGTAAAAAATCACCGCAAGCGGCGTATCGGTGCGGGTGATCTTCTTGGTCAGCGTGTGCGAAAGCGCATAACCGATGGCCGCCATCAGGGCACTTGCAGCACCGAGTTCGAGCGGCACCATGCCCGGACGCAGGATGATCAGAATACCGGCAAACCCGATGGCGATGACCAGCCCGCGCATTGCCGTCAGGCGCTCGGAAAGCAGGAACGGTGCCAGCACCGCGGTCCAGATCGGGATCGTGAATTCGATGGCGAACACCTGTGCCAGCGGAATCATCGAGATCGCGAAGAACCAGCCGAACTGCCCGACGTAGTGTACCGAATTGCGGATCAGATGGAGGCCCCAGCGGCCCGTTCGGACGTGGTGCCAGCCGAACCGGGTCAGTACGGCGGATACGATCAATAGCCCGACGATGCTTCTGAAGAACAGGATCTGGAAGGTGTTGAGCTCCGCCGACAGTTCGCGCCCGGCGATGGCCATGGACAGGAACGAGAACAACGCGCCCACCATCCATAACGCTGCGACGACAATTCCGCTCATGAGGCGTGTCCGGCGGCACCCGGCGGGTTAGCCCGGCGCAAACCGGCCTTTAGAAGTTCAGCGACAGGTCGCGATGGCCCGAACGGCACTTGGCGACTTCGAGGGCGATCTTCTCGGGCAGACGGTTGAGCATGCGCAGCCCGATGGTGTCTTCGACCGCCGCCACATAGGCGTCGATGCCCGGCTTGACCTTCTCCGTCGCGGCCTTGCGCCATGCCAGCGATTCCCGATACGCGCTTTCGGCCTTCTCGAAGGCGGACCGGGCATCGTCGATATTCGCGGGTTCGCGTTTCAGCGCACGCTGCACCTCGACCACGGCGCGGTCGAGATCGTAGCTGCCGGGCAGATCGCGGATTTTCGGCAGAACCGCATCGACGCTTTCGAGCGCTTTCGCCGCTTCGCCGGCTGCGAGTTGCTCACCGATTGCGTTGAAATCGGATTCAAGTGCGGCATAGGCGTCGGTGGTCGAGAGCATCACGGAAAGTTTCTGCGCCGGCTCGAACGCCTGATCGACATTGCGGCGGTAGAGATTGCGCGCCAGCGTGTGCTTCTTCTCGAGCGCCGAAAATTCCTTGTACTTCGGCTGCCACTCTTCCGGAATCCGCTGTTTCATTGCTTCGATTTCGGCCTTGTCGCGCGCGATCCTCTCCTGCCATTTCTCGCGCTGGACGTCGTATTCGCTACCCTTGGGCAGACGCCGTAGCTCGGTTTCGAGTGCCTTGATCTCCTTGGCATCGTCGCGGATGATCGCCTGTATCGACCGGACCTCGGTATGCAGGTCCTTGTAGTTCTCGGCGTATGCCTGCTCGGCCGCTTCCGCGGCCTTGATGGTGTCGACCATCTCGAAGGTCTTCTCGGCCTTGTCGAAGCTGGCGGTCAATTCCTTCTGCAGGTTCTCCGGCAGCATCGAGATATCCAGGCCGCGCGCCTCGGCGATGGCGGATTTGATTTCGCCGCCGCGGGATTCGTACTGCGGGAAGAGATAATCCTCGATGCAGAACTGCAGCGCCGGGTTGCGCGGCGGGGGCGCGGTTTCGCTGGTCAGCGACAGCCGCGTCGGCAGGTAGTTCACGAGCTGCGGCGTAAAGCCGACGATGACCAGCGCCAGAAGCTGCAGGCAGATGAACGGCACCACGCCCTTGTACATGGAAATCGTTCGGACCGAGGTGGGGGCGACGCCGCGCAGATAGAACAGCGCGAAGCCGAACGGTGGCGTCAGGAACGATGTCTGGATATTGAGGCCGATCATCACGCCGAGCCAGACCGCGGTAATGTTGGCGGCCGGGTCCATCAGCAGGATTGGCGCCACGATCGGCACCACGACGACGGCGATCTCGATGAAGTCGAGGAAAAACCCGAGAACGAAGATCACCGCCATGACGATGATGAACTGGGCCCAGAACCCGCCCGGCATACCGTGCAGGAAGTCCTTCACCAGCTCCTCGCCGCCGAAGGCGCGGAAAGCCGCTGTCAGCATCGCCGCGCCGAGCAGGATGATGAACACCAGCGATGTTGTCTTCGCGGTGTCGAGCATGACGCTGCGGAGCGTGTCATCGATCATGTAGGCGCGGTATCCGCTCCATACCAGACCGGTGATAAGACCGAACGCCGCGATCAGGCCGAGCGTGATGCCGATGGCGTCGTCCGTGGTGGTGATCAGCTTGACGTTCATGTCGTAGTTGGCGAGCACGATGAAAATCACCACGACCGAAGCGACCCCCAGGATGGCCGGCCAATAGGCGTCCCTGCGGCCGTCGTACAGCCGGTAGCCGGCCATGAACAGCGCACCGGCGGCGCCGATGGCGCCGGCCTGGTTGACGGTCGCGATGCCCATGATGATCGAACCCAGAACCAGGAAGATCAGGGTCAGGGGCGGCACCAGCGTCAGCAATACCTTCTTGAAGAACTGAAGATCGTATTTGCCGTCATAGGGCACGGTCGGCACGGCGCGCGGACGCACCAGGGCGACGAACAGAATGTACGCCATATAAAGGCCGACCAGCACGAGGCCCGGCACGAACGCACCCAGGAACATCTCGCCGGCGCTGGTCGAAGTGACGTCGTATGCCGACGGCATCAACAGGTCCCCGGTGGATTCCTTGTACAGCTCCTTGCGGCCGGTCGATGCCTGGTCGACGGCGCTGGCGAGCTGGTCGGCGAGGATGATCAGCACGATCGACGGCGGGATGATCTGGCCCAGCGTGCCGGAGGCGGCGATGGTGCCGGTCGATACGGCGTCGGAGTACTTGTTGCGCATCATGGCCGGCAGCGAGATCAGGCCCATGGCGACGACGGTCGCGCCGACGATGCCGGTGGTGGCGGCCAGCAGCGCGCCGACGAAAATCACCGAGATACCGAGCCCCCCCGGTACCGGACCGAACATCTGCGCCATGGTGACAAGCAGATCCTCGGCCAGCTTCGAGCGCTGCAGCATGATTCCCATGAAGATGAACAGCGGGATGGCTATCAATGTATCCCGCTCAACCTCCCAGTATATGCCGCGAAAGTTGGTCACGCCGGCGGTCAGCCATTCGACCGGGCCCCCGTGTACGAAGTAGGCGCCCGTGTTGTCCGCGAACAACCAGCCGCAGAGCGCGGCGATGGCGATCGTGAGGATGGCCGAGCCGGGCAGGGCGAAGGCGACCGGAAACCCGGAGCCGAGCGCGAAGGCCATGATGAGAACGAGTAGCGCGACGAAAAAGAGTTCCATGGGGCGTCAGCTCACAGTCATAATCTATTGCACCGCGTGTACGTCGTGATCGCGTCCGCCGGGCTCGCCGCGCCAGTCGGCAACGGCCTCCAGCAAGTAACTGACGAACTGGATCATCATCGAGATCGCGAAAATACCCAGGAACCCGGCCATCAGGTATTTCACATACATGCCGAATCCGGTTTGCGTGGTTTCAAAGGCGAGAATGGCGCTGTTGATGATGCCGGTCTTGCCATACATACCGATGGTCAGCACCACCCAACAGAGCGAAATCCCCAGCAGCGCGGAACCGAAGGCGTTGACCTTGCCTTTGGTCTTCGCGGAAAAAGCGGAATAAAGAACGTCGACGCGGACGTGGCCTTCCTCCAGCAGCGTGTGCGCGCTTGCGAACAGGAACAGCGCCGCGTACCAGAATCGCACCAGGTCAGCCATGAAGGCCTGCTCGTAGGAAAACACGAACCGGGTAATGACGATCAGCAGCTCCGCGCCGACCGCGAGAAGCGCGAGCCAGTGGAACCCGAGGGTTCGGGTGAACGCACCGGTGACAATGGCGAGGAGAACCAGCGGCATGTGAACGTAGGTGCCGCGATATGAGGAAATGCCCAGGTCGGTGGTCAATTTTTCGCCGACAAGGGTGGGAAGCAGGCCCTCGACCCGCAGAAAAGAGATCGCGGCGTCGACTAAGCCGACATAGAGCACCATAAAAAACGCCATCCGGATGAGGACGGCGTTGATATTGGAAATAAAGACGCTTTCGACACGCAGGCCGCGCATCGTGCTGCGCAGAACATATACCGCAGCGACCGCGCACGCGACGGGGAATGCGATGACCTGCGCCCAGGCGAGGCCGCCGCCCGTGCCGGAAATCGCGGCGCCGGGGCCCGGCCAGCCGAGCCAGTTGGTCAGGTAATTGTTGATCAGAAAGACGGCCAGGCATGCCAGCATGAACCATCCGAACATCCGGATACCGGCTACGACCGTGTCCTGTGCGACCGCAGGTGCCTGGGTCTCCGTTTCGGCCCCGTCCGCCATCATCAAATACTATCCTTTAAACAATAGGCGACGGGATGGGGCAGAGCCCCATCCCATCCTTTTTGCCTGGTCGGTTGAATCAGACCTTGATGCCGAGAACGCGGTTACGGCGGTTGATGTAACCGGCATCCGCGAGAAG
>MRWG01000605.1_pt1 | contig 35098 bp, 33 predicted proteins | sample 1013341 | NCBI WGS metagenome assembly MRWG01 (sample SAMN06117577, study PRJNA244670) | biofilm metagenome | biome: Water; feature: Cathode Biofilm; material: Biofilm; isolation source: microbial consortium enriched at the cathode of a solar microbial fuel cell | place: USA: District of Columbia ... | reverse complement strand
AAGTCTGTCTTCGCCATGCTACTTCTCCATCATGCAGAAATAGGCCAAGCCTAACCTGCGGGGTGAAGCAGCCGGTACATCCCATTAGCGGTCGTTCATCTACTGACATGGCGCTGCGATGCAACCCGTCAAAGCGGCCAGTCGTTGCATCTGTAAAGACGGCTGGCAACCAGACGCCGGCAATGCAGGACCTTCCTTCCCGTTCGCAGCACCTGCACCACGGCGACGGAGTGGGCGCAGAATTGAGCCAGTGTGCCTCTCATTAGTACCCCACGACAATACTGCCCAGCCTGACGAGCACAGCTCCGCTCAAAGGAGCAATGACTAGAAACGTATTTCCACACGCATGGATTGCGTGTTACCCTGCGTCAGTATTTTGCTCGATGACTGCGAAGGCAAGATTATGACCCAGCCATTCCATTTCAGATGTGCTACTCAAGGGGCTGCTGTCCTTGCACTCATCATGTCAGCATCAGCGGCCAGCGCACAGGATACGCGGCGGGACGGCACTGTGTTGCCGCTACCACCAGCACCTTTCAAAGGAGTCATTACGGAAACCTTTGAAGGCTCGACACAGGATTATCCGCAGCCGGTCACGCCGCCCGAAGGGGCACCCAACGTCTTGGTCGTCCTGATTGACGACCTCGGCTTCGGGCAACCCGGCACATTCGGTGGGCCGGTGCCGACCCCGGCCATGGATGCCCTTGCAGAAGAAGGCCTGCGTTTCACGCGGTTTCATACCACTGCAATTTGTTCGCCGACGCGGGCCGCCCTGCTGACCGGGCGCAACCACCACCAAAGCGGCTTCGGCACGATCACCGAGCTGTCCACCGGCTATCCGGGCTACGACAGCATCTGGCCGCGCTCCACTGCAACCATCGCAGAGATCCTCAAGGATCATGGCTACTCGACGTCCGCCTTCGGCAAATGGCACAACACGCCCGATTGGGAAACCTCTCCAATGGGTCCCTTCGATCACTGGCCGACCGGACTGGGGTTTGAATACTGGTACGGCTTCCAGGGCGGCGAGACCAGCCAATGGGATCCGCAGCTGTTCCGGAACACGATCCCGGTAGAGCCGGAGCTTAGCCCGGAGGAAGGCTACAACCTCAACGTCGACCTGGTGGACGACGCCATCGCCTGGCTCGACCGCCAGCAGTCCATCGCGCCCGACAAGCCCTATTTCATGTATTTCGCACCGGGCGCAGTGCATGCCCCGCTGCATGTCAGCGAGGAATGGATCGACAAGTTCGCCGGCCAGTTCGACCAGGGCTGGGACGCGGTCCGCGAAGAGACGTTGGCCCGGCAGAAGGATATCGGCGTTGTCCCCGAAAACGCCGACCTCACGCCGCGACCGGAGGAGATCCGGGCCTGGGATTCTCTGGACGCAGATGCGCAAAAGCTCTTCAGCAGGCACCAGGAGGTGTTTGCAGGCTTCCTGGCCCAGACCGATCATGAAATCGGGCGCCTGATCGAGAAGGTCCGGACCCTGCCCGGCGCCGACAATACCCTGGTCATCCTCATCGCGGGAGACAACGGCCCGAGCGCCGAGGGCAGTATCACTGGCACGCTCAACAACATGATGACCCAGAACGGCGTTCCCGACACGGTCGAAGCTCAGCTGCCCGTGATGGACGAGATCGGCGGCCACTTGCATGAAAATCACTACCCTGTCGGCTGGGCGTGGGCGGGCTCGGCGCCGTTCCAGTGGATGAAGCGCGTGCCCTCGCATTTCGGGGGCACCCGGAACGGCATGGTCATCAGCTGGCCGGCGAAGATCACCGACGGTGGAGGCATCCGAACACAGTTCCATCACGCTGTGGACATTGCCCCGACCATCCTCGAAGCCGCTGGCATTCCCGAGCCGGAAGTGGTTAACGGCACCGAGCAGATTCCGATGGCCGGTGTCAGCATGGAGTACAGTTTTGCCGATGCCGAAGCGCCCGGAACACGGCAAACGCAGTATTTCGAGACCGGCGGGCATCGCGCGCTCTATCATGACGGCTGGATCGCCGCGTCGTTCCACGGTGCACCCTGGGAGCTGACCGGCTCGGTCGGTTTCGACGACAGCACCTGGGAGCTCTACAACATCGAGGAAGATTTCTCGCAGGCCCATGACCTTGCCGCCGAGAACCCGGAGAAGCTGGCCGAGCTTCAGGCGATGTTCGACGAGGAGGCGAAGAAGTTCCAGGTCTATCCGCTCGATGACCGTTTCTCCGATCGTGCCCTGAACCCCGAGCGACCCTCGGTTACCCGCGGGAGGGACGTGTTCACCTATGCGCCGGGCACGACACGCATACCGGAAGGCAGCGCGGCTCCTGCTTATCAGCGCTCTCATACGATCACCGCCGAGATCGAGGTTCCTGAAGGAGGCGCAAGTGGCGTGATGATCGCGAACGGCGGGTCGTCGGCCGGATACACGCTGTATCTGGAGAACGGGGTTCCGGTGTACGAGTTCAACTTCTTCGGCAAGGACCTCTACCGGGCAGCAGGCGAGACACCGCTGGAGCCGGGTGAGCACACCGTGACGATGGTCTACGAACAGCTTCCTTTCGAACCCGGGAAGGAGATCACGGGCGGCACGGCGACGCTCCTTGTGGACGGGACCGAGGTTGCAAGCGGTGATATCGAGAAAGTCGTTCCGTCCCGCTACTCTGCAACCGAGACGCTGGACATTGGAATGGACCTCGGTGCAACGGTCACTCCTGTCTACAGGGATAAAGCGCCATTTGCGTTCACAGGCACGATCAAGCAGGTGAGCGTGGAATTGCAGTAGCGTCAATTTCGGGCCGCGGCAAAAAGGGCAAAAGTCCTGCCGCGGCCCGGCCTACGACTGCCGTAACGGTGGACGCGGTGCGAGGGGGAATTTCAGCCCGAAGGCCGGGTTAGTTCAGCACTGCAACAGCCCAAGTTTGACTGTGCAAAACGGCTTCTCTGCCGCGCCACAGAAAATCTTCGGGGGAAAGCCTTCACACCAACGGCAAATTGGGGCTTATTTCGTTGAAAAACTCGCTTGTTTTCCGACTTTGTAGGAGCCTTTGAGTTCCAGTGGCGACGTTCTTCCTCAGGCCGGTCGTGGTGCTTGGGGTGGTGGGATAAGTTTTGCGAGTTTCCTGAGGTTTTGGGCGGTTGCAGCTAGGTGGAATTCGTCGCGGGCGCCGGTTGGTCCACGTAATCGCAGTCGGTCGAGCTTCAAAATTCGTTTGAGATGGGCAAACAGCATCTCGACCTTTTTCCGCAACTTGCACGAGATTGCATATTGGCGGGTCTGAGCAATGGCGCGTGCAACGTCACGCGAGGGCTCATGGATCGACCTTGTGACTTTGCGCTGCGGCTCCTTCGGACAGCACTTCGGCCTCAGGCCGCAGGCATCACAATCAGCTTTTTGGGCGCGGTAGCGCAACGTGCCGTCCTTGTTCGCACCAGCGCGTGGCGTCGTAAACGCGCGGCGGTATTGTTTGAGCTCCTTACCGCCAGGACAGATGTAGGCATCGTTTGCTGCGTCGAATTTAAAGTCAGCCCGCTCAAAGGTTCCGTCCTTGCGAGCGGACTTGTCGATGACCGGGATGTGCGGTGCAATCCCTCGCTCACGCACCAGCCAGTCGAGCATATGGCCAGCACCATAGGCGGTATCAGCGATGAGACGCTCGGGTGCCAGATCAAACCTGTCGTCCACCCGATCTATCATGGTGCGCACGGCACCGAGTTCGGCTTGCCGTATAGAACACGTGGCTTCGACATCCAGGATCACCGCGTTATCGGTATCGATCAGATAGTTTGCGGAATAAGCAAAATAGGCAGGTCCGCCGCGTGCACCGGTCCACTGAGAGGCTGGATCCGAATGGGAGGTGAACTTCGGCTCCACCGGACTGGCCGCCCCAAAGGCGGCATCATCCAGTGTTTCCAGGTATTCCCTGACCGCACGTGGCGCACCGGAAGGATCAATCCCACCAGGTGCCCACTCCGACTGCGGTGTGGAGTTCTGCCGGTTGGCATCAGCCTGGATCAGGCTCGCGTCGGCCGCAAGGCGCTGTCCGCTGACCAACCCTTCCTCAATGCAACGTGCCACCACCGTTTCAAAGACGTGCCGCAACAAATCGCTGTCGCGGAAACGTCCATGCCTGTTCTTTGAGAACGTAGAGTGATCCGGCACCGGATCAGTCAGATCGAGACGGCAGAACCAGCGGTAGGCCAGGTTGAGATGAACCTCGTCACAAAGCCGACGCTCGGACCGGATCCCCATCGTGTAACCGACCAGCAGCATCCGGATCATCAGCTCCGGATCGATCGAAGGACGGCCCGTCGAGCTGTAAAAAGGAGGCAGATGCTTGCGCAGATCTGCCAGATCAACGAACCGGTCAATCGAGCGCAGCAGATGATCCTTCGGGACATGATCATCAATCGAGAACTTGTAGAAAAGCGAGCCTTGCGCTTCTTGCCGCGGACCCATCATCGCCAAGATCTCCCAAATCAATAAGGCGGTTGAATCAGCGTTCGCCCATCAAAACAACAATAGTTTTTCAACGAAATACACCCTATATGGACCTTTGAGCGCCGCGCAATGTTCGGCAGTTTTAAAGATCGTGCCGAAAGCTTGTGATTGACCGAAATAGGGACGAAGAGCCAACGGTTGGTGGCATTCTGCACTTAGGAAACTGCCATGCAATGCGCCGCCCCGCAGCGTGCTGGGCCGCACGTTTTCAAATCACAGCATGTTCCACTAGCTCCAGGGCGTCTTCGATGTCCACACCAGATACCTGACTGTGTTTTCAATCTAAGTGTGCCTCAACAGGATTTGGGTTGTGCCGATGGGCCTCTTCCTTCTGGCGATGATCCTCTGTCTATTGCTGATCGTTTGCTTTCCGCAAATTACATTGCTTTCACCAAACAGCATGTTCGGATAGTCGCCCCGAACATCGGCAGGGAAAACAGTAAATTGACTGGGAGCATAGCGGGAGAAGACTTCCACTCCTTGCCAGAAGCAACCGAGCATCAAGTTTAATGCGTCCGCAACTAAGTGGCATTCTGCTGCATGTGAACGACCAGAGTGGGAAGGCTTTGCTGCCACTGAAAACACCGGCGGCGAAGGCGATCGTTCCGCTCAGGCGGTCAATGCAGGCGAGCATACAAGAGTAGGTATCGATACTCTCAAGGGTGCAAAAAGGATGCCCTTTTACGGGTCTTCAGGCTTTCGCTATCGTACTTAAAACCAGCTTCGCCCGAGTTTCGATTATCCGGCGCACTGTTTTGAGGATGGGGTGATATATGCCGGTTTCCCCCAGCTCCTCCAGCAAAGCATCGGCCTTTTCACCGATCTCACGGGTCATGTTGGCAAGCTCTCTGGTTAGCAGCCTTTGTGCGGATTTCGTATCAGGCACAAGGGTGAGCCAATGTTCCAGAAGAATTGTATCGGGCAGCGAACGCCCCCCAATCTGCATAGCCATCTTTTTCGCAAGTCGCGGATACGCAGCGGTGCAGACGACATCATAGAGCGGCGCCAGATCGGGTGTCCCATCCCGATAGAGCAGCGCGTAGTTCTTGGCATGCGCATCAGCGTTGCCGACAAGGTAATGGAAGATCAGCATTCTCTGGAAGGTCAGCCGATTTGCCGCTGGACGCTGCGTCCATTCCTGTATCAGTTCCTGAGAGCGGGAAACGCCAGGTCCGCCCTCTTCTTCGTATTTGAGTTCCGGTGGCACGCCGAGTGCCTGACAGAAATCTTCCTGATGGAGCTTTCTGATCGAACCGTCCTTTTCAACGTGGCGGTCATAGCGTTCCACAAGGATAAAATCGGTTTTCCCTGCCGAGGATTTCGAAACGGACGGCGCTTCCAGCCCCATCCGCGCTGCCAGCATCATGCAAAACAGCTCGTTTTCGACTGTTCCATCCAACCCCTCGATAAACGGCTTGAGGATATGCGTTGTCGGCCTGCCGTTTTTCGGCAGCGAAATTTGACCGTCCTGCACGCATACGGCCAACTTGTCTTGCGCTCCGGCAAGTGACAGGCGAACGCCTGCTTCGCCGCCCAGAAGCGGGCGTTGCCGCAAGAGGTCGAGAACTTTGACGAGCTGTTCTTCGTTAAGCGGTTCCGTCTCGCATGTATCGAATGCGGGCAGGTCCCAGCCTTCCGGGACGAGGGAGAGTGCGCCCGCACATTCCCCGCCGATGATCTCAAGAAGTCCGAAGGCATTTTCGCGGGAAACGCCGACCGCGGAAGCAAGGCGCTGTCGCGCCCGCTCATCGGGTAGAAGTCCGGAGAAGAATGGGCGGGCTACCGGATCCGGGTACACTTCATCGCAAAGCGGCATCGAAACCGAAATAGCGACCTTGTTTAGCGCGCAGTAATCAGGGTCATAGGCAAAGGAAAGCTGACCGCTGTCATTCTGTTCAAGTCGGCCGACCTTATCGTTCCGCAAATAGACATCCAGGGCGCGGCTCATACTGCACTCCCTCGGCCAGTCACCTGGACCGACAGGCCGAGCGTTTGCATCACGGTAAAAGCAAGCCCGATGTGACAGCCTTCCTTGCCGTGCTCCAGCTCCCTGACAAAGCGCACACCAACACCGGATAGCCCCGCAAGCTGTTCTTGCGTGAGCCTCTGGCGTTTACGCTCGGCACGGATGAGTTGCCCGAGTTGATGTTGATCTTTGACGGTTTTCATAATCATCCCCTTCGGGACGATTCTATCACAACCTTACGTCCATTGTGCGAAAAAGTACCGAACGGGATGATTTTATGGAAAGAGAGAGATTTCACCTAAAATTCACCCCGATCGGGATGATTACGATCTCGTTATCAAGGTGAGAAGCGCTCAAAATACCAAACAAAATCAGTTCCTCAAAAGGAAGGCAGCAGCCTTGGCTTGCTTTCCTGCAAGCGATGCGAATGTTAGTTTCTAGCACCTTCAACGGCTTCCTGATCCATTCCTGCAAATAGATCAGACAAAGTTAGTGGTACATCCAGCAGCAAACTATTCGCAGTCACCACCCAAAATGAGCCAGAGCCAAACCAGACATCGAGCACTCTGGCTCCGGGTTTGAAAGGGAAACTGTCATACAGGAGATGCCCGATATGGGGCCCATTCCAGGCGACAATGAAATCGAGGACCGCCTCGTTGCGAACCTCATTCTCAACAGGTGCATGGGGTAGGAAGCGCTCGGCCTTCTCACCTTCGCCACACCATTTGATTTCTCAGGCCAGCGACCAAAGCGCATCAGCGGCTGCTTTGGGGTCGCCTCACTTGGCAACCAACCGCTGTGCGATGTCGGCGCACATCGCTTCATTGATCGAGGCAGCGTGTTCGCTGCTTGGCCGAAAGATTTCGAGAAAGCACTGACGAATGGATGAGACGTTCGTTCGGAACTCTCCTAATCCATCAGCGTTGGTAACGCTCGCAACAGCTGGTTGATCGGGTGCCGCGTTTTGGTTGATTTCCAGAGTCCTGATCCGGGTGCGCTGGTTGCGCGGCCCGCTGATAAAGAGCCGGCCATTGCGCATCGGCGCGAGTTGGAAGGCACTGGCGGCCGAAAGATAGGCACGCGGATCGAGATAGCGGACGATCCGGATCGCATGCCTGAGCACATAGGTAGGTATTTTAACTGGAGGATCCCCCTGTTCGAACTTGGCCACAGTCTGCCGGGTTGTTCCAGCGCGGTGCGCGATGATCTCGGCTCTCAACTTACGACGCAGGCGCGCGACAGGAATATTTGCACCGAGGGTTATGAATTCCTTACGCGCTGACCGTGGCACCTTGATCGCAGTAGCTATTCTGGCTTGGTTCGCAGAATATACAGAGCTCAGGCAGTGCTCGTGAGAAACAAAAACAGGAGCTTGGGTGCAAGCCCCTGCCCTCGCGAATTTGTCTCGCGGACCGCCAATCGGACTTGCACTACACCCTACGCATCAACTTGACCATCATGGCAGACCGATATTGGGTAAGGCTGCTTCAACAGCCCAAAGAGGGATTTATGAAGGAAGAGATTTCCCGCCGCCCAACGGGCCCCTGCTGTGACAAAGACGATTATACGCTTTGCAAGGTCGCCTATTTCGGAAATATTGTGGACTGCATCTGACTATTGATGGGTTCGCAATGCACCTTTTTTCTGGAAGCCTGCTTTTCATACTGACGGTTCTTTTTCCTTTTCTCGCTGAAGCGCAGACCTTCCAGCAAGTATCCGGCCAGGCGGAACAGGTGCGTGATCGGAACGACGGAACACTGGTTTTTAACTGGGATGCAAAAATTGCGCTCGGAACCTTGCTTGGTGAACCTATGGTCAGTGTCCAGTTTCTCTACAAGACTTTGCCGGAAAGCGTTGGGTTTCTGCCGTTCTTTTTGAGCAGGAGCAGCGCGAGCCAATCGATCAAGCTTTCCGATTTGCCTGAGGAGGCGCTGATCGGGCCGCGGCTTTATGAAGTAAAGATGCAGTTCGATTTTCAAGTCGGCGGAAATTCCAACCGCGTTATTTCGGTGCGCGCGGATGTTGGAGCTCCGGGCAAGGGCGATGGTCAAACCTGGTCCTACAACACGCCAGGGTCGCCAGCATGGTCGGCCCTTTTCAGCGATGGCGGTGGCCCGCTGTCAGCGGCAGAGGCCAAGGAGGCGATGAAAGCGGGCCTGAAGCTTGTTTCGGCGCGCATCCTGAGTGCGGAGATCTCCTGGCTGGACCTGCAGAAATGGTATGTTGGTCCGTCCCGACAGGACGAGAAGCAGCGGTTATTGGAGGCGGAAAAGCTTCTCGCTGCAGGAATGGAGCGCAGCTACGGCTACAAGGTAAAAACCACGGATCCGAAGAGCGTGACGCCACAATCGATCGACAAGCTGGCGAGGCGGGTGGAGAAGATGGCGGCACTGCCGCCGGAGACCCGGATCAGCGACAATCACGGTTCCTATCAAGCCGCGGTCCAAATGGTGCAGGAATACAAATTGCTGTTCCAGATGCGCAAGTCGAGTTTCAAGTTCAGCGATCCGGATGTGAGCAAAATGGCTCAAGGGCATCCGGCCAAGTTTGATGGGGCTGTGCGGAACGGAAACGAGTACAGTATCGCCACGCTCCATGAGACCGGTTGGAATGGTGGCAGGACGTCGATGGGTTATTTCATTGTCAAGGGAAACGATATCCCAAATGACGCCATGCATAAGGACTACAAGAGCAGGATAATGTCCGGTCCTTACTATGATCCTCTGCCGAAAATTGCATTCGGGCGTTATGTCGTTAAGACGGAATTTCTTGACGAATTTTGTTATTACTCGATTGAACCGATCGTGCCTGCGGATCGTACTTGGGGTATCCAGACAAACGTGCCAAATCGTAGGGCGTATTATGATAATGAAAAACAGTACTTAGAAGTGAGATGTGCCCCGCCTAATGTCAACGATGGCCTGGTGCTGCTTACTGCCGTGTGGGACCCTGAGAAGCGCGCTGCATGTGACCACACCAGTTCCCAAGACACATGTCAGTCTACCTGTACGGTCTATGATCAAGACATTCGACCAGTGCGGGAAATCAAGCGGACAGGTGCGAATTGGACGTTTGAGTGCCAATAGCGTAGACGGTCTCTGTCAGTGGCTATCCGTCGATCCAGGCCGTTACTGCTGTCTGCTGCGATGCGGTAGGTGTGCCCGAGCGCGCGCTGCCTGCTGACAGGACCTTCTGAAGGTCGTTCTTTGTGCGATTGGAGTCTACTTTTGTGACAGTGTCCTTCGCCGGAAGTGTGTCCTGATTTTGTGTTTCTGAACTTCCAGGCGACGAGAACTTGATCGGGTCAGTTAGAAAGCGAAAGCTATCGGTGAAGTCGCTGTAGCGCGTCTCTCCCAGAAATGCGCCGCCAATAATGAGGCCGGTGAAGACAAAGAGGCCGGCAAGGAAGCGCTTCTCATAGCGGGCCACGATCACGAACTTGCCGTCTGGCATCCGATCGAAAGCACTTGCGCCGGCCGCAGGTCGAGCTGTCTTGAAAGTTTCTGTTTGCAGATTTGACGGGTCTCCCGACTTGAACGCCGTCGTTTGCCCGGAAGCTTTCTGAGTGCCTGCCTGTGCTTTATGCCTAGCCGCTTCCTTGCTGGGAGGAGACTGATCCGATTTCTGGAAATCCTGTTGGGTCTTTGGAGTTGGTTCCTCATCTAGTCTGAGAAAATCCATTCCGGCGTTGCCGGGTTCCATCAGGATGTCGCCGGGCGCAATGTGAGTCTGCAGGGCCTTTCCAGGACAGCGCGCCGCGCACCAGTAGTGATTGCCCTTTCGGTCTTCATAAAGCCAGAGCCGTTCCCCTGTCGCGAAGGACACGCCCGGCTGCACGTGTACTTCCTTGATCCGGATCGGATAGACAGTCGGGTCCAAATCCAGCATGAACCGTTCGGTCATTGGTTTGGACGGTTCGTCTGGCGCCGTCTGTTTGGGCTGCACAGGATCTATGCGATCGATAAAATGGATGAACTCGGCCGCAATCTGTCCAGGAGTTTCGTAAATATCTCCGGCCGAGATGTTGATCGCGAGAATCTTGCCGGCGTAGGGGGCTTTTGCCAACCTCTCCTCACCATCGCGATTTTCATATTCCCAGAGAATCTGGCCAGCTTCGAAGTCGTCACCAGGCCGGACGGCAACAAGCTTGATACGCAATGGATACGCCGCTGCATTGCTGGTTTGCGCGAGGGGAAGAATTTCAGGTACTTTTTCCGGGCGCGGATCCGGTGTGTCGTCAAGCTGGTACCGAGCAATCCTCGTGCCCGGGTCCGAAATAGTGTCACCAACATCGAAAAAGCAGCGCACCAGTCGCCCAGCGTTTTGGGAGCGGAGGGTAAGGGTAATGCCAAATGGGGTCGCTAGGTCGACGATCGGTTGATCTGGGTCCAGTGCGGCGCCGGGCTTCCCATAGATTGCGGCTACGCGCAAGGGATAGAACTTCGGGTCATCCGGCAGAATAATGTTTCGAGGCGTCACGCGTCAGTCCCCCTTAAAGTCTTACTATTGAAGATCTTCGACGCTCAATTGCAAGCGGTAAGTCAGGTTGCAGCTGGCGCTTTGCGGAATGCAGTCACAGTCGATAGGTCCTGTTCAGAAAGTGTCGTAACCTCAGAGGCATCGCGGCCACGTTCTGAAAAGCGTCGAATGGTACCTTGGTTTTGTCGTAGTGGGTGGCGACCCTGCGGAACTGTTTGACCTCGTTGAACGTTTGTTCGATCCGGTTCTTGCCCTTGTAGACACTGTGGTCGCAAGAAATCGGTTCCCTCAGAAGTCTCCTTATGAGTACCCCTTTTGCACCGTGGGCCTGCCAATGTCCGCGGACTGTAGTGCTATCGATCATAGTTTGCCAATCATCGGTGAGCCCAAGCTCTACCAGCGTTTCCAGTAACCCGTCCCAAACGCCTTGCTCTGCCCACCGGCGAAAGCGCGTAAAGACCGAGTTCCATTTCCTGTAGCGCTTGTGCATGTCGCGCCAAGGGCAACCAACGCCTCCTAAAAGACAATCTTGAATTATTCTTCAGCCAATTTGGGGATCCACTTTGTCAAAGGGACCTAGCGTCAGTGCCCCTTAAACTGAAACCATAAAATCTCACTTGTTGAGGCAAAGTTGCATAACTAGACTAGCGTTCATCAGCCTGTCGATTACCCCTCAAGTAATTGCGGAAAGTGCAGTTTCCCGCACCAAATGCAGTTGAACAAACCTGCCTTGCCTAATGAGTAACGGCTGACAAGTGAACCCGCCATTGCGCGGTGAAGGCAACAAATGGAGACGAAGGTAATGCAAGGAAAAATAATCGCGACCCAATACATTTCACTCGACGGCGTTATTGAGGACCCTGTTGGGATGGAAGACAGCGGTCTAGGCGACTGGACTGGTCCATTCAACCGGGGCGTGTGGGCGACAAGTTCAAGGAAGACGAACTGCGCGACGCTGCCGCCTTGATCTTTGGTCGCAAGACCTATGACGGATTCGCGGCCGTTTGGCCCACAGTTCCGGGAGACTATGCCGAGAGAATGAATTCGCTTCCGAAGTATCTCGCGTCGCGAACGATAATAGCCCCTGAATGGTCGAATACTAGCCGACTTGGCGATGATCTCTCCGTATCAGTCAAGAAACTGAAGAACGAGACCGCTGGAAAAATTCTTATTTTTGGAAGCGGCTCTGTGTGCCACGACCTTATGCGCGACGCCCTAATCGATGAATTTTCGCTGATCGTATATCCCGTTGTGCTCGGTCGTGGATTAAAGTTGTTCCCCGAAAATGTGCCCGTGAAGCTCAAACTCGTTGAGAGCTCTGAGTTGGGTGACGGGCTGATGCTGATGCGGTATCGGACGACGTCCGAGACGGCATGATTGCCGCCACAACGGGCTACGCCCGGGGAGGCTAAACCACTTGAGGCGTTGCCGCCAACAAATACCGGATCAGGTAGCATTCTACTGGTGTCGATCCACGGCGTTTTGTCAGCCATCGGCATGTCCTTTAGTGCACTTCTCCCGCACGCAACGTGCGACCGGGAAATCGTGTCGCTTGAAATGCAAGGGCATAGGTATCTATCGACTAATGTGCGTCGAAGCCACGGCGTCAATTGTTATTGCCGTTGTTGACGTCCTTGTCAGAGATTTGGTCGACCTCTTTGGCTCTTCGAAGGACACAAGTATCGCGCTGCAGGTGCCACTTGATGCTTTCCCGAAGGCTGGCCGGTCGACTGTTCGACCGCGCCAGGCCAGACGGGCCGGGCTGATCCTGGGGATGGGCTTCGCCCCTACGGCGCACGGTCTAGGTCTTCCAAAGCGACTGGATCACGCCGGCCCGATCACGTTCTTTCTCCGAAGCTGCCCCGATCACCTATCCCCATGAATAATCGTCCGGCAATGAGCCGGGCTTTTCTCTTGAAAGTAGGGGCTCCGCCCCCAGCAGATCAAGGATAAACCGCTGAGCGGCCTCCTGCGGGGTGTCCCCACGCTCCGCGGCTCTCGCCTTGTGCGCGCGGGTGATCCCCCTCCCCGCATCCGGTCCTTGACCTGCCAACCCCGTTTCCGACGACGCGGAAAATGAAACGAGCCACCCCGGCCAAGTTCAGGAAACAGGAGCAAACCAATGAACTCAGTATATGCCAGCACCGCACGCTTTGATTCCGCCCGCGCTCTCAGCGAAGATGAAATGCGCCGGAGCGCTCCGTCTATCTTCGCAGTCTCAGCCCATGAGAGCCGTTCCGAACGGTTCCAGCCGATCTCGACAATCGAGGTTCTGCGTGCCCTGATGGACGAAGGTTTCATGCCGGTTGGCGTGAAGCAAGGCCGCACCCGCGATACCAGCAAGAAGGACTTCACCAAGCACCTGATCCGGCTTCGCCGCCTCGACCACGATGCCAAGTTTTGCGTTGGTGACACCGTTTGCGAAATCCTGCTCAAGAACGCAAATGATGGTACGTCCGCTTTCGATATTATGGCCGGGTTGTTCCGCATCCGGTGCCTGAATTCCCTTGTCGCCCAGACCTCCACCCTCGACAGTGTGAAGGTGCGCCACAGTGGAGACGTGAGCCACAAGGTGATTGACGGCACGTTCCGCGTGATGAAGGAAGCGGAAAGGGCCCTTGCCGCGCCAGCGGATTGGAGCGGTCTGATCCTCGACCGTGACGAAAAGCAGGTGTTTGCGGAGGCTGCGCACATTGCCCGCTTCGGAGACAGTGAGGGGGAAACTACAACCCGCATTCAGCCAAGCCAGCTCTTGAACGCCCGCCGTACGGGTGACCGGGAAAACGACCTTTGGACCACTTTCAACGTCGTTCAGGAAAACGCCATCCGGGGTGGTTTGGAGGCACGTTTCCGGGATGAACATGGACGCCTGCGCCGCTCCAGCTCCCGAGCGGTGAAGGGCATCGATCAGGACGTGAAACTGAACAAAGCCCTTTGGACACTTTCTGAAAAGATGGCGGAACTGAAAGGCTTGAGAGCCGCAGCCTAACGCGCCAAGCACTGGCGGTAGGGACCTCTACCGCCAGTCTGCACACTTCGAAATTGAGGATCGCCGCTGCTGGACCGGACCAGCCCTGACGGGCCGGGCTGATCCTGGGGAGGGCTTCGCCCCTACGAAGTGCGGCCAAGCCATACAAAGCAACTCGATATGTCGGTCTCTGAGAGCTTGACCTTGCTCCCACCCTGATCCCTATGTTGTCCAATTGTGACCATTCTGTTTGGCAGAAATCGTGACTGCTTCCGTTAAGAGAACAGAAAAGCGCCTAACACTTCGAATATCGCTTACACAAAGCAAGTAGCTACAGAGGAGGAGGCGTCCCGTTAGGTTGCTGGGTCGGATTGTCCTTTTGCTGTTTGGACTTCATGATCGCGCCCAGGCTAAAACCCAGATTTCCCAGCGTCATCACATTAGCGATCGGGGGATCATCCTCGCGGTGGCGACGGATAAGGGATTTGGATTTGCCACCCAAATAGATGCTGACGCTTGCAAGTGTGTAGGCTTCGCCGCCAAGACTTCATCAGGTCTTGCAGGTATCGCCGTCAACGTTGACGATGATCCTTACGTTGAAGCGAACGCGTGACAGCTTCACGAGTACACCTTTGGATGTGGGACCGTTCATCCGCGGGAAGAAGCGCAGGGACTGCTTCAAACGGCAATACCTAGGCACGGTTACCGTTCGTTGCTCTGATTTCAGCTCACGGTAGACGTTCGAGCATTTTTCTAAGCTGTTGGTTTTCCGCCCGAAGCTGCAACCTCAACATCGCCTTCAGCCGTTGATTTTCCAGTTCCAGCACTTCCAGGTCATCGAGACCCGGTGCGTCTGACTTGGAATCGAAGCTGTTTGTCTGTTTTTTCTCAATTTCGTCGTCAAAACCTATCGAAGAAGTGACTTCTACCTCAGGAGTACGATCGATCTCATCCTGCACCGGCTTCGCCTCAGGTTCTACAGCGGCTAGTGGTAGAGCCTGCAATATCCGCGGTGTGGGCTGCCTCTGAGGCTGCTTGTCACTTGAGAGTATATCTTTGGTCGACTGGGTGCCATCATTCTCACTGCTAGGTATTGGCTGCGTTGACTTATTCTCCAGAGGAAACGAGTTTCTCCTACCAGGGTGCGAAACTGGCAGGTTTGCCTCGACTTCACTAGCTAGAGCCTTGAGATCAGTATCGCCCCAGATGGATCTGTTCTGTGGTTTTGTTTGGCGCCGGCTGGATTTCAATTCAACAACGAAGTTTCGTCGTGATTTCATGAAGAGATGCTTCCGAAAAAGTTGGGTAGGCCTCAGTGAGGCATGCCTGAGATTTACGGCCGTTCAAGCAAGTTTTCAACGCCGGAGTGGATAGCCGAAGTCATTCCATCCCCAAGCGTTTGCGAAGTTCAGCGTTTTCCGCACGAAGCTTTTCCGCTAGCTGGGTGCGCAGCCGAATATTTTCAGCTTCGAGTGCAACCAGATCCTCCAGCGTTTCCAGTTGGCGGTCCGATTTCTTTTCAACTTTCGGCTGCGGAGCCGGCTTTTCAGGCTTATCTTTTGGCGCAGCGTTACGTTTCCACCTGTAATAGGTTTGTTCAGATATCCCAGCCTCTTTAATCGCTGCCTTAATATTCAGTCCTTCGGACAAACGCGTTTCGATCTCTGCGATCTTCTCCGCTCTCTCTTTAACGGTATACCGCTGACCCGTAGATCCCTTGGCGGTTGTGCTCCGTTTCCCTGATTTACTGATCCGACCAGGAACAGCCGACTTCTGAGATGTGCTTTTGCTGTCACTGTGCTCTGAGGCGCCAGTCGTTTCTAGCTGACCTGGATGTTGTTCGTCTGTCATTGTGTGCTCCGATGTTGGTCGCCTTAATTCATACGAATGTAAAAAATAGTCAACAACAGTCAAAGTCATCGTGCTGCCCACTTGGTGGTTGGGGAAGAGAGACAGAGTGTGCATCGTTGACCAGAGTGAACGCGATAGCGACGCCGAGGGTGTCCTCTCTCTTGGCAGCAAGAACCCTACTTTACCTCAGCAAGCACAATTCCGCTCTCGCGGTTAAAGCAAATAAAAAGACGTTTATTCTAGTTATTATACATGTTTTACTTTTTGTGACTGTTTGTGCTCGTTGTGAAGCTAGCTACTTGAAAAGACTCATTTATTTGCCGTAAACTCGCTATGAAAATCCAATAAGCACAGCATTTATAGGGCTTTAGCTGGACGAGTTTGACAGAAAACTGCTGAACTTTGACGTTTGTGACCATTCGAAACTGAACAAATACGTTCTTATACGAAACCTTGGATATTCTTGAACGTTTGTAACCATTCCTAACCGTGGGGAGCAGGGCAAGATAGAGAAAGTGAGGCACTTTCTGCGTCGCAAATCCCTGCTGGTCGCACATAAACAACGGTATTTGCTAACTTATTCGCCTGGAGGCTCAACGAAACAAGGCCCTCATTGAGGGCCTTAACTGTCGCTTAAGTATGAGTGCAGGTCTGTGGACAACTTACCAGAAAGAGCGGAATAAAAGATGTACAACTACTACGTCGATTAGTAAAACCGACTTGTTAGCAGCTCGGCGGTCCTTATGTGGAAGTCAGGACCGCCGAGCCTAGCGAACACCAAACTAGTCCTTTGATGCTCGCATAAGGAGACCCTCACAAACTCCGTTCCCTGTCTGTATTGGTCGCAATAGCTTTCGGCAAGCTGACGTGTGTCTAGCTGAATCGCGCCGATAGTGCGGCCAATACTGCGTGCTTTCAACATTCATCAACAACATTGAGGGCGTTCTTCTTCGAGAACGTTAATGACCCATGCTGTCCACGCCTTCCAAAGGTTCGCGGTCGCGTTGGGGGATGGCTCGCTTTGAGCTTGAGACCAACTACGACAAGGTAAAATCAGTAGTAGCAAATACGCCAAATTTCACTGTTGCGCATGACCAGCTGGTGGCGAGTGAAACTATCACTATAACGTATGCCGCCTTCGTCCGAACCTGGAAGAAACTGCAGAGTGAACGTGTGGTAGATCCAGCAGTCAGTGCTGGAAACACTGCAGAAGACCTCTCACCGCAGGCCGAGAATAAGGCGCGCAAACAGCTCCCCGAACTCAACAAGTTCACGGTTCCGACTGGCGCTGACGGAGTGAGGGATCAATGGTGAAGACCGTACACATTGTCATGCAGGGCAAAGGCGGAGCGGGCAAGAGCCTTACGTCTTCCATGCTCGTGCAATATCTGCGCTACACCGATCATCGTGTTCAAGCGATTGACCTGGACCCGACCACGCCCACGCTTTCCGCCATCAAGGGGCTGAAAGCGGTCCCGATCCCGATCATGGACGGTGACGACATCAATCCGCGCCTCTTCGATCATCTGATGACGCGTATTTTCGAAAGTGACGACGAGACCCACACTGTCATCGACACTGGCACCTCATCTTTCATCGCAACTTGCTCATACCTTGCCGAGAACAATGCCTTCGAACTTATGCAGGGCTTTGATGTCCGGATCTTCATTCACTGCCCGATCTGCGGCGGTGCATCGCTCGATGACACCTTCAACAGCCTTCTTGCCATTCTGGGGCATTTCCCAGGCGTGCCGGTAGTTGTCTGGCTGAACGAGTTTTTCGGGCCGGTTGCCAGTGAAGGGCGAAGCTTCGAAGACAGTAAGCTTTATCAGGAAAATGCCGACCGCATTGCAGCTGTGATGCGCCACCCCAAGGTCCAGGCCGGAACCTTTGGCGAAGACATCCGGGCAATGATGAGCGCCAAACTGACTTTTGAAGAAGCTATCCGATCGAACGATTTCAACGTGATGGCGCGCCAGCGCCTCAAGATCTACTGGACCAAGGCGATTGAGCGCCTGGATGAAGCTGCCTTCCTTGAAACAACCACGCAGGAGGCAGCCGAATGAGTGTCGCTACGGCTCCGAATGTCGATGCTGATTTCGCTGAAGAGTGGAGACAGATGACACTTGATGAAGCCATTGAGGTCGCTCACAGGGAAACCGGGATTTCCTACCAGAAAGATGATCCGGTTCTGGCAGTGGTTGCGATCTTGAATGCCTTCGGCGACCGCCTCAAAAGCCTGCTTGAGGACGAGCGGAAGCGTGTTTCTTTCCAATTCCAGAATGATGTTTCCGGTGTCAACGAAGCTATCGACCACAAGGTCGATGACATTGCGAACACCATACAAAAGGTTGCTCGGAACCTAGGCAACGACAACATCCAGACGGTCGTCTCGGCCGTCGCACAGCACGCTGTCGAGTCCGACAAGATCACCCGGACCATCCGCAGAGCGTTCTATGGCTTCAGCGCCCTCGCTTTCACCAACTGGATGGCCGTGGCTGCCTTCTATCTCATCCTAAAATAAGAGGTTTTTGAAAATGCACTTGTTCAAGAGACTCGGACTCCGACTACAGCTTCCCGCTAAGGTAGATTTTAAGACACCTACAATCAAAATTCTTGTCATCGCCTCGATGCTGTTTCCAACGCGTGCGATGGCACAGGACTGGTCCGCTCCTGCGACCAGCATGCTGGAATCGCTGGAAAGCGGGCTTGTCAGTGTTGCCGCACCGGTCATCGGTGTAGGCGTCATCATCTATGGCATCTGGGCCATGGTCACCGGCCGCATCGACATCATGCGGCTTGCTCAGCTCGTCGGAGCCGGAGCCCTCGTGATTTTCGGCCCGACCGCGCTTCGCGCCCTTCTCTCGGCAGCTTGAGGAGGGGCGAGGCCATGAAAGCGCAAAGCCCTATCGCACTCCACATTCAGGAGCCGATGAAGATCCTCGGCATGCCCCCGCTCCATGCTGCCCTGGTGATGATCGGTGAACTCCTGCTTGCGACCACTGGCGGGTTCCTGGCCGGGAATGCGGCGGGCTTTGCGCTTGTCGTTCTGACGACACCGCCAGCCATCGCGTGGATCATTCTGCTTCGCCGGCGAGAACCGCATTGTGAATCTCTGCTGCTGCATCCGGCGACCTTCTACCAGGCGAGGAAAGTCCGTCTCCTGATCGCTGGTTTTCCGCTCAAATCCTCCAAAAAGAAGGCTGCACAATAATGCTGCTTGGCACCTTTTTGACAGGCGCCGCCGCCGTTGGCGCTGCCGCTCTGGTGAGTTCCAGAGGCCGCAAGTATCTGCTTGGCGAAGTCGAGCAGGACTGGCTTGCGAACGAACTGGAATTTGACCAGTTGCTTGCCGACAATCAGACTGTCTCTCTCAAAGACGGGTCTTTCGTCCGCGTCTTTTCCCTGTCCGGCCTCTCCTATGAGACACGCAACATCAGCGAGCAGGAAGCGCTTGCAAGGGGCCGCGCCAGCACGTTCCATCAGTTCTTGAGCTCCGGGTCCTCGCTGCGTGTGTTTGGCATCAAGCGCCGCCGCGATGTGAGCTTCCAGGCTAACTGGCCGTCCGTGACCTTGAAGCAAGTCGGCGAAGCCGAACAGCGGCTTTACCAGAACGCCTATTCGCTTGTCTGGTATCTGGTTCTCACAACGAAGACCTCCGCGGAACTGGAAAAAACGTCTCGTGGCCTGTTGAGCGGGTTCACGGATTATAACATCCGGCCGGTCCCGGCCGCCCAGGAGCACAATCAACCGTGCGAGCTGACACGTGTTCTGAATTATCTGGTTTGCGGTGAGCTGAAACCCGAGATTGCGCGTCTTAGCGCCGGGATCAGCGCCAACCTGCCCGCCTCTGACATTCACGTATCGACAGACGGCGCGATTGATACGTTTACGCCGCACCAGACGCTCAACCGCGTGATTGCCGTTCGCGGCTGGCCGGAAACCGTTTCGGGAATGCTGGTGTCCCGTCTGCTGGCACTCAGCGGTGAGCTGGAAGTTTGCCAGATCGTCAAGCCGCTTGACAGCACCAAGCAAATCGCCCTCTTCACCCGTCAAATCACCGAGCAGAAGCACAACTATTTCGGGACGGGTGCTGTCCTGGCCGAGCTGGAAGCGGTCAACGAAGACCTCTTGAACAACTCTCAGCAGCTTCAGGAAACGCAATTCCAGATCACAGTGCGGGCTCGCAATGAGGCCGAGCTGACCTCCCTCATCGATCATGTTACGTCCATCCTCGACAATGCGCGGATCCGGTATTGCTGCGAGACAGTCGGCGCGGCAACCGCATGGTTCAACCGCATGCCTGGCCGGGACAAGCTGCTGCGGCCACTCAAGATCACCGAGAGCAATGTCGCGGCCCTGTGGCCGTTCCAGTTTTCGCCAATCGGTCTGTGGTCAAGCACGTTCGGCGACCGGCCGGTGCGTCTGTTCAAGACCCCCACGGGCCAGAACTACGCCTTCCAGTTCCATGTTTCTGACAAGCCGCAATCGCCGGGAAACTACCTCATGTTCGCCCCGACCGGTGGCGGTAAGTCTACCTTGATCCTTCACCTTCTTGGCGGACTTGCAAAGTTCCACGGTGTGCGGAACTACGTCTTCGATTCCAAGGACGGCGCGCGCTTCATGATTGAGGCGTTCGGCGGGATCTATCAGGGCTATCAGGACTTAGCTCTCAATCCTCTCGATATCGATCTCACCGACAAATCCGCCCGGCACCGGGTGCGGTTGATCCTGCAAGCCATGCTTGGCGAAGCGTTCGATGAGGATATGGACGACTATCTTCATGCCGCGCTCGACATGGCCGCCGAGCTGGAACCGGGCTTGCGCACGCTGGATAACATCTATGGTGCGGCCTTCCCGGCTCAGTCGGAGATCCGCCGCGCTTTTGCCAAGTGGGTGAACGGCGAGGACGGAGCAGAAGGCCAGTTCAGCCACGTCTTCAACGCCCCGCGCGATCAGATCACAGGGTTTCTGCAAAAGTCGTTTCTTGTTGGCATCAACATGAACGAAGCCCTGATGGATCCGGTTCTGGGTCCGCCAGTGGTGGCGCATATCTCTGCTGCGATTTCCGCAGCCGCGAAACACGGCGAAGGCGGTTTTTCCATCTTCATCGATGAGGCGGCGAACCTCCTACGCAACAACGGTTTCCGCTCTGTCGTGCGGGAAATGTATCAGGAATACCGCAAGCTCAACGGGCTTGTCGGTCTGGCCTTTCAGGAGCCGGGTGCGCTGCTGGAGTTCGATGGCGCATCGGCCATGATCGAAAACGCGCAGACCTTGTTCTTTCTGCCAAACTCTCAAGCGAGGCCCGAGAACCTTCAGCCCTTCAATCTGTCGAATGAGCAAATCGCCTTCATCAAAGGCGAAGGCGACATGAAGGGCGGGCGTCAGGTGCTCGTGGTGAAGCGCTTCGAGGCCGCGAGTTTCAACGAAAGCACGATTTTGGACGTGGACCTGTCGGGCCTGGGCGACGCCTTGCGCTTCTACCGGTCAGGGCCTTCCGCGGTCAAGGAACTGGAACGAACGAAGCAGCAATGGGGTGACCAATGGCTCGCAAAACTCTGATTTCCGCATTTGCCGGCCTTATGCTGGCAACCAACCTTGTACCTCCGGCGCAGGCGGCGATGGCCGTCATCGACGTCAAGGGTATTGGCGAAATGCAAAAGCAGCTCGCCAACATGAAAGAGCAGCTCGGTACTTTGAAGAGCCAGCTTGATACGGCCAAGGAAAGCCTCTCGGTGGTTACGGATCAGCTGAAGGCGGTTCAGGAGGTTAAGGGCATTGCCGATGAGACCCTTTCATCCATCGGTGAGATCGGCAATCTCTCCATCCCGTCTCTGAACTTCCAGTCGCTTGCGTCCAGTGTCTCGGGGGACATGGCCTGTCTCGTTCCCGACTACAAGCAGCTCATGCCGTCCATCAAATTTGACGAGGTGGACTTCGGCTCGATCTGCGAGCGGGGCAACGCTTACAAGTCCGGTCTGGTTGCCACCCCGGACTCTCTGACCGAGGGAAGCTGGGAAGAAAAAGCCAGCATTCAGAAATCCGTTCATGAAAACCGGATTGCGACGATCACGGACGCGACGGTCAAGGGGCTGGCGCAGTCGGACGAAGCCCATGAGACGGCTGTCAAAACCCTTGAGACGGCCCAGGAATACAAGAACGCAGGCGCGAGCGCCGAGACCGTCAATGCGCGCCTGCAGGTTCTGATCGAGCTGGAAGTCGCTCAGCTCGTCGCAACCGCCCAGACCAATCAGATCCTCGCTCAGATGCTGAAGATCCAGGCCTCGGACGCCCTTAACAACGGTGTTCCCGTGATGAGCGAAGTCGCCGAAGACCGGAAATACAATGAAGAGGGAGCCGAATAACCATGGCGGAGACCTCCTGCAATATCTGCGCGATCTTCGAGGCTTATCAGAGCCACGCCGGATCGACCCTCGATACGCTAGTCACAGCAGTGCATGGGCCGTTTCAGGCGATCCTCTTGAGCCTCGTCGGCGGTTGGATCCTCTGGAGCGGTATTCAGGTCTTTCTGGGGACGCTGGATTTCGCCAGTGCCCTGAAACAGGCCATCTTCATGGTGCTTGGGTTCGGGGTCTACAAAGGCGTCGATGGCGGTTTGATCAAGACGGTTTTCGACGCGTCCGTCAATGTCATGGGCGGGCTTGCAAGCACTTTGATGGACGGTGGCGGCTCAGGTCTATCAGGCCTCAGCGCGTTGTTGAAGGCGGTCGAAACCGGAATTGGTGGTGTCTTTAATATCGCCACCACGATCATGGGCGCGGGCGGTTATCTTCCTGCACCCAAGTATATTCTCTACGGCGTTGCCTTGCTGCTGCCTTACGTCATCCTGCTGGTTCTGTTCCTGGCGCACACGGCCGTTTCCCTCTTTCGCCTGACAGTGATCCTCGGAATGTCACCCTTCCTGGTTGGCATGGCTGCGTTTCCGTTTGGTCGCAACCTGATCGGCGCCGGCGTGCGGACAATCATCGGTTCTATCGTCACCATGCTCTGCGTCACGATGGTTTTTTCGCTGGTCATCGCCAGTGTCAAAGGTCTTGGCGTCACCGCTGACGCGCAGGTTGACCCAGAAGCCTACATCGACCTGACCAGCGGCAAATTTTTGCTTGCCATGATTATGGGTTGGCTTGGTGCCGCCCTGATCTCCGAAGCGGTCAATATTGCCGGTCAGGTTTCCAGTTCGGTGCTTGGAACCGTGTCGGCCGGGATCATGTCAGCCGGTGCCATGCGCGGCGCGGCCATGGGGGGCTCCGCAGCCAGATCCGGTGCCGGTGCCATGGGCAAGGTTGGTGGCTACTTGCACAAGAAGACCTGGGGGAAGGCCCCCGGCGGGATCATCGACTCAAGCAGTTCATAAACACCGTCCTCTCTTTTTCTCTTCGTTCCAAAGGTTGTTCGCTCATGAAACACCTCAGACTCGTCTTGTGCCTTGGTTGGCTGGTTTCCGGCTGCGCACAGGTGGAAATGCCGATTGAACCGGACGGCATCGACAAGATGCGCAAATCACCCTGCGCCTGCGCGGAAATCGAATTTGAACCGAGTTCCTTTGAATGGGTGGAGGCCGCCTGATGGCTTTCATTTCTCGTTCCAAGTCCCATGCGGCGACGGTTCCGGAGGTCAAGCCGGAGCCGAAGCACGCCAACATCCTGCAAGCGGATCCGTTTGCCTACAAGACCGCTCATCGGCGCATGGCCTGGCTGTTGCGCCTATCGGTTGGAACGAATGTCGCGCTGGCAATCTGTGTGGTGGCAAGCATCCAGGCCCTTGTGTCGCTGGTACCGCTCAAGGAGACTGAAATCGCGCTTCTGCGTGCCGATCCGAGCGATGATCGGATCTATCGTGTCGAACCGATTTCCATGGAAGTCGATGGCTTCGAGCTGATGCTCGAAAAGCTTGCCCGGCGTTATGTGCACCAGATCCTCACCATTGACGACACCACCCAGAACACCCGTTTCAAGGAAGTCCGCACGTACTCCGATCCGGAATTCTTCAATGACTATGTGAAGACCAACAAAACGGTCATCGAAGAAGCGATCAAAGACGGCCTCAACCGCTCGATCACGATCAAGGGTGCCTATCAGGTCGATGCCTATGACGGCGTCTATCTCTATGTCGTCGAGTTTCTTCAGACAGACAGGATCGGCCGTGAACAGCCGAAGCGCCGCCACCTGCGCGCCTTCCTGGAAATGACCCCCCGTCCCCATGACGTGACCGCCGCCGAGCGGTTCGAGAATCCGCTTGGCATCCGCGTGCTCGGCATGTCCATCAAGGTGCAAGCTTCCAAATGACTTTCCACTCTCCTGGAAGGGCAGCGCTCTACGGCAACCTCGCCACGCTCAAGCCCCCGCAATCACCAGTTCAATCCGCTCGTGAAGGAGCCGTCTTCGGCATGTTCGCCCGTCTTTCCCTTCTTTTCCTTGCCGTCACCTTGGCGAGCACCGCCCACGCCCAGACCCCCTTGAACCGTGGGCCGGCAACGCCAGGAGCTCCGGGAGCCGCTACAACTCCGACGCAGCGGGTTGCTGCAGCCAACTCGGTTGTCAACTCAACGCTTCCTGTCGGTTCCGTGCCGCAGGCGCAAGCCCAGGCGGCCGGAAACTTCGGTCCCCTCGCCCGCCCTGAAAGCATCGGCGGACAGATTCAGGAGGCTTGGTCGCGCCCCGGCAAAAAGCAGGGCATTCACGTCCAGAATTTCTGTGGCGATTGCGTCTACAAGGTGCGCCTCAGGCAATACATGGTCAGCGCCATCCAGTTGCCGAAGGGCATCAAAATCAAGTCGGCCGATCTAGGTGACAGCTCGCGTTTTGAGGTCAAAAAGCGGTCGGACAACACGCTGGCCGTAAAGCCAACCGGGGCTGGTGTCGATAGCTCGATGCTGGTCTACACCGACGACGGCGATGTCTATTCCTTCTATCTCCGGGCCGAAGGCATCAATTCCAAGACTGTTCCAGATGTCTCTTTCCGAATTGTTGGCCCGCAGAGCGCCGGCATGTCCTTTGTGGAATTCGACAGCAATGGCAATCCAGTCAGCGACGGCAGCACCGCACTTGCAACGCACGGATCGAATGACTTCCTGCAAACCGCGAAGTTCGATCCGGGCGCGCTGCGCGGATGGAACCAGTACAAGCTTTGGGGCGACAAGAAGCTACGGCCCGAGCAGGTCTTTCGGGATGATCATTTCACGTACATTCAGTTCGGCGACAAGTGGAACGACGTGGAATTGCCGACCGCCTATGTCGTGGTCGATGGCATTGACGAGCTGGTCAATACCCGCGTCCAGGGCACGACCTTCATTGTTGAGTCCACTCACCGTCTGATCACCCTCAAGTCCGGCCAGTCCTTCATGTGCATTCAGTACACGGGAGGCAAGTGAGCATGGCCGTCTGCGAATTTCTCCTTTCTCTTGGTCTGGCCACCGGCAGCTGTTCCGGCGAAGGGGACCGAGAAGTCAAGGTGGTCACGATGCCCCCGGTGATCATCGAGAAGGAAGTCGTTCGGGAAGTCGAAAAGCCGGTAGTCGTTGTCAAAGATATCGCGCCGCCGAAAGCTCCTATCCCCGCCGTCTCTTCGCCTGGCAAGGCGTCCGGCTCTTCGGACTACGTGATCGATGTCGTTGACGGCCGGATGCGTGTCCGCTTCCGGGACACGACCTTCATTGTTGACGGCGCGAAGCCGCTTATCACGCTGAAGCCCGGTCACGTCTCCATCCAGTACGGGGAGGATTGACCATGGCCGTCTGCGAGATTCTTTTGGCGCTCGGCCTGACCTTTGGCGGTGCGTGCCAACCGGAGCCGGCACAGCCGCGCGGTTTGCCCGCCAGTGATCCGGCAGTCTTTTCTTACGAAAAGCCCGAACCACCAAAACCTCCCGCGCAAGCGAAAGTGGTCACCATGCCCCCGGTGATCATCGAAAAAGAGGTCATTCGGGAAGTCGAAAAGCCTGTCGTTCAGACCAAGGAAATCATCAAGACACAGACGGTTACCCAATACATCGAGCCTCCGAAGGCGGTTCCTCGAGAACCAACCGAATACGAGTTGATGCTGCAGACCGCGCTGCGTGAGCGGGCAGCCATGCAGTCGCAGCTTGCGGGTGCGGACATCACCGGTGGCTTTTCCGACGCCGGTAACCGCCCCGCTCCGATGAATGCGAACCTGCCCGGGTTTCCACCGCCTGAGGGGATCGATCCGGAGAATGACCGCTATTCGGCGCCGCCGCGCTACTCGACCGGAGCGGTCGACAACACCCGTATTCTGACGGCTGACCGCTACATTACGGGCATTCTGGAAAGCGGCATCAACAGCCAGCTTGCCGACAACGGTTCTGTTGTCGTTCAGGTGAGCCGGGACGTCTACGGCTATCACGGCCGGACAAAGCTTGTGCCGAAGGGCTCGCGGATGATCTGCGAATACGCCTCGGTCGATAAGGTCGGTCAGACCCGTGTCGGGTTTTCCTGCAGCCGGATCCTGCTCGGGGAAAGCCGAGCTGAAATCTATCAGCTCAAGGCTCACATAGGCGACGCACAAGGGTATGCGGGCCTCTCTGGTGAAGTGAATACCCGGTTTTGGGAAAAATACGGCTCCGCCATCCTGACCACCGGCATCGGAACAGCCGTAGAGGCTGCCGTTTCCAGCTCCCAGAAAATCGACAGTTCGAATTCCAACATTGTCGCCAATGGCCTGTCCGGTGCCAGCGAGAACATTGGAACCATCACTGCGGCCCTCCTGGAGGACACAGTGGATCTCAAGCCAGTCATCCGGATAGCCCAGGGCACCCGCGTACAGGTGCGCCCGAAGTTTGACTGGTACCTCGCCGACCCTCCCCAAAACTAAGGAGATTGGAATGCGATACGCAAAGTATCTGTATTGCGGGTTGCTGGCAGTTTCGCTGGCAGTTCCTCCAGTTGCGGCACACGCCCAAACAGCGGTTTCTCCGCTGTCCGGAACTGTGTCAGCACCGGAAACGACAACCGGTGACACCGAGGTGCTCATCAAAGAGGATCTGTTCACCGTGTCGCCGGCGCTGGAAACGGAATTGTCTCGCGACACCGCCGTACCGGTTCAACTGCAATTCAATGCTCAGCCGAACACGACCGAGGCCGTTGATATCAGTGGGATCACTGCCGAGGGCTTCACTCGCAAGGTCAGCGTCAACGGTGAAGAAATCGCACAAGTGGTTGTCACACGGCTGAAAAAAGACACCGACTTTGTCGATCTGGAAGCCGACAACTTCACCAGCCAGTTCGGCGTTGACAGCAATCGGTTGCTGCCGACCACCGCGATTTCCGTCAACGGAGATGAGGCCGAGTTCGTGCGGGCAGTGGCGCAGCTCTCGGCAACGGAGGAAGAGGCCGAGCCGGAGAAGGAGCTCGAAGACAAGGAAGACACCGCGGCCGAGGACTCCGATGTCGAAGAGGGCGGTGGCAGTGAGAACCCGATCGCCGAGGGTTATGAGACGCCCGAACGGCTTGCTCAGGAAGAAGAGGAGCCGGAGGAAGAGCGCGATCCGAACATGACGATCAACGTCTCGACGGAGGGCTGCGAGCCGCAGATCGATCTGGCAAATGGCATCGTGCGTCAGACTGCCAAGACGGAGACACTCGAGGACGGTATTGTCACCGAGACGGAAGCCTGCTCGCCAAACGGCATTGTCTGGAACATCCAGCGCAATTACGAGGCCTGCGAGGATCTGGTTGACGAGGCCGGACTTGTCGCCCGCCCGCAATATGCGAGCTTTTACAACGACGACAAAGGCGCGCGTTACGACCTGGCTGCCTGCCAGCCGGATCAGTCGATTTCCTTTGCTATCTCGGAATCGAGTGATGAATGCAAACCGGATATCGATCTGGAAGGAGAGACCGTCACGCTCCTGACGCGTCTGACCTATCGGGACCGGACGGGCAAGGACGTTGCAGTCAGCGCATGCGCGCCCTCAGAGACTGTCTTTGAAATGGAGCGCGAATACGGCTCCTGCTCGGACGCGGTCGATCTGGAGGCCGGGATCGCCCTGGCACAATATACTCTTTCCTATACGGACGAGAAGGCAAGCCGACTGAAGGTTAGCGAGTGTTTGCCCGACGAGGAACAGGCGTTCGTGATCGAGGAAAAACAGAACTGCACGTTTGATTTTGATCTCGAGAACGGAGTGGCCATCGTCAACACTTCTCTCATCTACACGAACAACGCCAAGGTCGAAGTCAGCGTGCGTGAATGCGCGCCCTCCGAAACCATCGCGCCGATCCCGATGACGGCCGAGCCGAACGGTTGTTCCATGCGGCACGATTTTGGAACGGGTGTTTCCACGGAAATGGCAATGTGGACCTATGAGTACGAGGGTCAGCTTTTCCAGGCATCCCCGTGCATCACGACGGACACCACCTACACGCATTCAAAGGTGTTCGACAAAAACGGCATCGACGTGTGCACGCCAATTGTCGATTTGGCGAGTGGCAAGGCTGTCAGGCAATACCGCACCGAGATTACCGTGAATGGCAGTTCGGAAATCATCGCGGGTTGTCAGCCGGACGAAGCGAACATGCTTGGCATCTATTCGACGGTGAACGGTTGCGACGATCCGGCTTCCTTCGATCACGATCTTGCCGCGGGTCTCTCCTATGGCCTCGAGCGCTATTATTATGACGTTGCCGGCCGGGGGCGGACCTATGTGACCGCGTGTCAGAAGAACGATCAAACGTTCACACACTCGGTCCAGCCCTCCAACTGGAAGCACGACGATGCCAATCTGCGTGCGCAGCAGTTGGTGGATGTCTCGATCAACGTCAACAGTTCGTCCTACAAGATCGCAACATCCTACCTTCAGCCGGGCACGTCCGAGATTGCCTATACCTTTGTCCGGAACCAGGACGTCCCGGACTATGCCCGCAAGTACTACACCGGTTGCACAGAAATGGTGCCGACCAAGCGGACCAAGATCTACACGCGTCCAGATGGGTCCAGCTATTCCAGGGCGTCCGGGGACGGCACGACACTGAACAACGGTGACAAGTGTCAGCGCAGCACGGAAACGCGCAAGCTGAACGGCCACCGCGTCAATATCTCGGCGAAGGGCTACACCCTTGTCGTGCGGGACGGCAGCGGCAACTACACCACCGTTTCCGGCAATTGTGGCGGGTCTTCAAAGACCCTGACCGGCAATCCCGGCTATAGCCTCGTGCGGGCGAATGGACCGGTAAGCACCTGCCGCTATCCGGAATACAAGCTGACCTATTACAACCGGGTCGATGAGCGCTCCAAGGTGGTCTACCCGACCGGTAAGGTGACCTATTCGTCTTGGAAAACGGTCCGCTGGGAAACCTGACGGTTTTCTGAAACTTGCAGGGACCTGGCCTGGCCCGGGTCCCTGCCCTTTCCCCATTCTCACAATTTATCGCAACGCCCAAGCAGTGGGCGGGCATCGGAGCGAACACCCATGTCTCAGGTTCTGTTGCAAAAAATCCTTGAGCCGCTGTCCAGGCACTATGCATCGAGCGATGTTGTCGAAGTCCGGACCAAGGCTCCCGGCAAGCTGATCGTGGAGCGCCGCGATCTGGAAAACCGCATTGCCGAAGTCGATGAACCGGCTTTGACCCTGCACCGGATCAAGACGATCTGCCGGGCTTTGGCGAATATGAAGGGGCTGGAATTTGACCCCACATCCAAACCGCAGCTTTCAACGGTTCTGCCGGGCGGCCACCGCTTCGAATGCCTGATCGGCAATTCGGTTGTCTCCGGCCTGTCGCTAGCGATCCGTTGCAAACATCCTCACAAGATCACGCTGGAAGACATGGGTCTGTCCGCCGGCATGATCGACTATCTCAAGTCCGCGCTCGATCAGCAGCGCAACATCGCGATTTCCGGGTCCACCAATACTGGCAAGACCACGCTGCTCAACAATCTCCTGTCTTATCTGCCTGATGACCGGCGCGTCGTCAGTGCGGAAGATACTCCCGAACTGGAAGTCAGCAGGTTCTATAACGGAGTGTCCTTGCTGGCAGCGCGCGATACCGCACAAGGCGCAGGCCTTCGGACCTGGCAGCAGCTTTACGATCACAAGATGCGTATCTCTCCGGACAATATTCTCTTCGGCGAAATCTCCACTCAGAATGCCTTCGCGGCGCTCAATGTTCTGAACACCGGAGCACGCGGCTGGATGTGCACCGTGCATGCCGAAAGCGCCGAGCTGGTTCCTGCACGTTTCCAGGAGAATATAAACGCGGCCGGTCAGACCTTCCCCGACGCGGAGACGTTCATGCGCCGTCTTGTCGATCTGGTGATCCACATCAAACGTGATCCGAAAGGTCGGCGTTTTATATCGGATATTTATGAGATGAAGAACGGCCGTTATGTTTTGCGCGACCGTGAGCCGGTCAGAGCCCAGGCGGCGTGAGAAGGCCCATGCATCTCATGCGCTTGTTTGCCGTTCTGGCATGTGTGGCTCTCGTCGGCGTGACGCTGACCGGTTGGCACTCCTTTCTGGGGTTCAATCCCTTGCAGCCCGATTGGTGGAAGTGGCTCAGAGCCTTCTGGCTTGAGACTGGCAGCTTCCCGCTTGAAATTCTGCATCCGGCTTATGGTGGCCTAGCGTCGTTTGTCGCCTTGATGTTCGTTGGTGCCATTGTCGCTTCTGGTGCCAGGTCAGAAACGATCTTTGGCGGCCGGAAGCAGAAGGACATCCACGGCACGGCTCGATGGGCTGAAACCCGGGACGTGAAAGAAAGCGGCCTTCTGTCGGAAACCGGCGTCGTCGTTGGCGGCTGGCCGATGCGGCGAGGCGTCAGGATGCTTCGTCATGATGGGCCAGAGCACGTTTTGGCTTTTGCCCCGACCCGCTCGGGTAAGGGTGTCGGCCTGGTCCTTCCCACTCTGCTTTCCTGGGAAGAGTCTGCGTTGGTCCTCGATATCAAGGGCGAGAACTACGCACTGACCGCCGGTTGGCGTGCTTCACAAGGCCAGAGAATTTTTCGCTTTGACCCGGCGGCAGACAAGGGCTCCGTCAAATACAATCCACTCGCAGAAATCCGTATCGGCACGGACCATGAGATTGCCGACTGCCAGAACATCGCCATTATGATCATCGATCCGGACGGCACCGGCCTGAAGGATTTCTGGATGCAGGAGGGCTACGGCTGGCTTTGCACCGCAATCTTGCATGTCCTCTACCGGATCAAAAAATCCGAAAACCGCACCGCGACACTCGCAGACGTGCGCGCGTTCATGTCGATCGGTGATGACGAGGATCCAAAGTCGATCAGCGAACAGGCCGTCGCAGCGGCAGCTAAAGCCGCGTTCGGCCAGAAGGAGGGTGAGCCAGATGGTGAGGAAGACGACAGTTTCGACCGGCTTCTGAAGGACATGGAGCGCTATGAGCACGGCCGCGAAGTCGTCAATGACGAGGTACGTCTTGGCGCTGCCCGTATGCGCAAGCGATCCAGCAACGAGCGCTCCGGTGTTCACTCCACCGGGACGTCTCAGTTGGCGCTCTATAGCGACCCGATTGTGGCCCGCAACATATCGGAATCGGATTTCCGTATCACCGACCTGATGAACGGCGACAAGCCGGCAACCCTTTATATCGTCATCCCGCCTTCTGACATTGCCCGGCTGCGGCCCCTGGTGCGTATCCTGCTCAACCAGTTCCTCACCCGTCTAACCTCTCATATGGCGTTCGAGGGCGGCCGGTCCGTCAAACATTATCAATTCCGCATGCTGTTGATGCTCGACGAGTTTACCTCTGTCGGCAAGCTGGAGATTTTTGAGAAGGCAATTGCCTTCATGGCGGGCTATGGCCTGAAAGCCTTTGTCATCGTTCAGGATCTCACGCAGCTTCAGAAGGTTTACGGCCGCGAACAGTCGATTGTTTCCAACTGCCATGTCCGGATTGCCTACGCGCCGAACACGATGGAAACAGCACGGGTTCTGTCGGACATGGCCGGCAAGACCACGCTGGTTCAGAAAAAGACCTCAGCCAGTCACACCACCGGGAAAATCGGAACGAACTATTCCGAAACCTTGATCGAGGTGGCCCGTCCGCTTCTGACCCCGGACGAATGCATGTCGTTGCCCGGCATCCAGACAGGGGTTGGCGGCAAGGTGACCCGCGCCGGTGACATGCTGATTTTTGTTGCCGGGCGCCCTGCCATCTATGGCCGCCAGGTTCTCTACTTCCAGAACGAAGATCTGCAGGCGCGGGCGAAGATCCCGATCGCCTCCCCCACTTCCATTCCTTCTCTCCCGCCGTCCAACGGAAAGGCTTTCTCATGAAGATCAGCAAAGCAGGCGAGATCCTACTCAAAATTCATGAGCAGTTTGGTGACCTGGAAATTTCGGGAGGAGCACTAACTGACGAAACGCCGCTCCGACACGTCACCGTCATCGACACGGAAGGGCGCGAACTCTGGCCTTGCGATCCACTGCCTGTGTCCGGACAACGCCAGATAAATGGCGTCTTCCTGGACTGACCATCCGTGTTTTTCATTCTAACCGATTTCCATTTCGAACCCATGGAGTTTTTAGTCATGGTCGACACCAAACCTATCGAAAAGACCTACTTGTCCGTTCCATATGAGCAGCGTGAAGCCGCGAAGGCTGCCGGTGCGCTCTGGGACAAAAAAGCCAAGGCGTGGTTCGCCATGGGCACTGAGGTTCCAGATGGCCTGAAACAGTTTCTGCAGGTGAACCGGGTAGAGCCCTCGCGCGAGGATCCACGCACAGCCTTCGGAAAATTCCTGCGCGACAACGGTGCGGAGCTGCAAGGCCTTCCCGAAATGGACGGCAAGTGGCACCGGATTGCGCTCGTCGGCGATGGCAAGGAAACCAACGCCAGCTATCGCGGTTTTCTGGATGGTGTGCCGAACGGCCAGTTCAAGAACTTTAAGGGCGACGATGTTCCCTTGCAATGGACTGACACAGGAGACGCACTCACTTCGAAAGAGAAGCAACGCCTTGTTGCCGAGGCCGCTCAGAACCGCGAGAAACGCGAGCGCGTGAGAGCCAGCGAACAGGAAGCGACAGCCAAACGGGCGTTTGGAATCTGGACGAACCTGAAATCCTGGGCCACGCCGGAAAACTGCCCTTACCTTGCCCGGAAAAAAGTCCGGGGCTATGGCGTGAAAGTGGCCGACGATGGCCGCATGGTCGTGCCACTGCGCGACGAAACCGGCCGCATCTGGTCGCTGCAGTTTGTCGGTGAGGACAAGATCTACCTGAAAGACGGCCGTAAGGACGGGCTCTATCACACGATCGATCCAAACAAGGCCCTGGAGAAGGATCGAGAGAAAGACAATGCGCTGACAGTCATCATCGCAGAAGGCTATGCGACCGGTGCAGATGTTCATAAGGCAACAAGCTTGCCGACCTTTGTCGCGTTCGACGGTGACAACCTGGTGACAACAGCCAAGGCCGTTCGCGAGAAATATCCCACCGCCAATATTCTGATTGCGGCAGATGATGATCATCATCTACCGAACAGAAATCCGCCCCTGCCCAACAAGGGCCTGAAGTGCGCGCAGCGCGCTGCCGAAGCCGTTGGCGGCAAGGTGCTTGCCCCAAGTTTTACGCACGCGGAAAAGGATCGAGGCGCGACCGACTGGAACGACCTGAAACACCTCCGCGGTGAAAAGGGCCTGCTCACGGCCCTCAGAGCTTCCTTTGCACAAATGCAGCGGGAACATTCGTGTGGCAAGGGTAAGGACAAAGACCAAAGTAAGGACATGGCCCGTCAGCTGGAGAGGTCCCGGTGAAGAAGCCAAGGCGCATCCAGCTCATCACTTACCTGGCCCCGGATATTCATCAGCGGATCGCCGCTCATGCGAAACGGACAAACATGTCTGTTTCCAAGGTGGCCGAGCGTATCCTTCAGTCCGGAAAATACCCCGACCTGTCGCTTGAACGATCAGTTCTGCAGCTCCTTGAAGTCAATGCTGACCAGGCTCGTTTAGGCAACCTGTTGCTGAAAGGAATGAATGAGACTGCCGACGGCCATGTGGTTCGACAGATGCAATCGCTACTGCGCGAAGTTCGCCAGACGCAGCAACAGATCAAGGCTTGTGTTGCGGAGCTAAAGCCGTGATTGCCAAAAAAACATCTCTCAAGAAATGTTCCAGTGCCAAAGCCCTCGCGAAATACATCGCCGGGGCAAAGGAGAAAGGCGAAAAGCTCGATCAGTTCTGGCTGTCCAACTGCAAGGCCGGCGACGGCATCGATGACCTGGACACGGCCATCGCAGAGATCCGCGCAACGCAGGCGCTAAACCAACGAAGCAAGTCAGATCCGAACTACCACCTGGTGGTTTCATTTGCCGAAGGTGAAAAGCCAGACATCGATGTTCTGAAGGATATCGAACAAGAGTTTGCCAAGGCCCTAGGCCTGGAAGATCATCAGCGTGTTGTCGGGACCCACATCAACACCGAAAACTTCCACATGCATATCCAGTTCAACCTCGTGCACCCGGAAAGTTTCCGGATGCACACTCCGTTCCGCGATTTCCAGGTCCTGCAAAAGACTGCGGCCGAGCTGGAAAAGAAACACGGCTTAGAGGTGGTTCAGGGCCGTGGCCCAGATAAAGACCATATGCCCAATGACCGGGACAACCAGCGCGCCCGGGACAAGGAAGCCAACTCCTGGGAGCAATCCTTTTCCGGGTACCTGAAAGAACACAAGACTGACTTTCTTGCGGTCCTACGAGTCGCAGAAACTTGGGAGGAATTGCACGAGGGCTTTGCTCTCTACGGCGTTGAGCTTCGCCGACGCGGGGCCGGGTTCGTGTTCCGCGATATCGACACGGGCACCATGGAAAAAGCCAGCACCGTTGATCGGCTGTTTTCGAAAAAGAACCTTGAAGACAAATACGGCCCTTATCGCAAACAAGACCGGTTCTTTGATCGAACAAAGCCTGAAGCTAAATACCGCCGCCGTCCGCTCGATCCGCGTCTTGAACGACATCCCGCTTGGAAACGCATGACCGGAGGTCACACCGGCAAGCGGGTGTCCTGGCGCCGGTTTCTGGAGCAACAGACAGGTGTTGATGCCGAGGCCCGCGAAGCGCTCGAGCTGCAGAAATCATATTTGCAGATCATCTCCAGTCAGGAACCGAAGAAGATCCGCACTCGTCAGATTAGGCCCAGGAAACCGAAAGGGATCTCGCGGTGAATGAAATGCTTTACCATTGCGGTCGCACGCACCACCGATCGCTGCCTGTAACCGGTGAAAAAAGTATCCCTTTCTTTACGTTTGCATTCACCGTCAAAGACGCTTCTCGACGCTGTAATTATGTATGTCGACATCGCCGATCTTCAGGTCGCGACGATGCAGACGTTCAAAGCCCTGCT
>MRWG01001553.1_pt1 | contig 35178 bp, 22 predicted proteins | sample 1013341 | NCBI WGS metagenome assembly MRWG01 (sample SAMN06117577, study PRJNA244670) | biofilm metagenome | biome: Water; feature: Cathode Biofilm; material: Biofilm; isolation source: microbial consortium enriched at the cathode of a solar microbial fuel cell | place: USA: District of Columbia ... | reverse complement strand
TCAGCGGGGAGGAACGGAATAGGTCGCCGTGGCATGAGCCACGAGTTCTTCCTGTCCCTCACCTGCAATTTCGCAATCGACAACGGCAAGACGCTTGCCGAGTTTCAACAGGCGGCACGTGGCGAGAAGATCTCCCGCCTCAGGTTTCCGCAGAAAGTTGATGTTGAGATTTGTGGTCACGGCAAGCGCAACCGGGCCAATATGAGCCAGGATCACGACGTAAGCGGCCAGGTCGGCAAGCGCCATCATGGAAGGACCGGAGACTGTGCCCCCCGGGCGCAGGTGCAGCTCGTTGGCGGAAAGGCGCAGGACCGCTTTCCCGGGTGAGACGCTGTCGATCGCATAAACACGACCACCTGCATGGATTTGCGGAAATTCCTTGTCCAGCATTTCCATGATTTCGGTCTCAGTCATAACCGGTGTCATGTAGCCTCCCCTACCACTTTCTTTTTCAATCCATAAACTGATTTCATCTTACGTACACGTCAATTCGTTTCTTGGGCAAAAGCGGATCCAGACACACAAGGGCCTCACTTCAGTCCTCTGTCAGGTTTTCGTTTTTGAATAGTGAGGGTCTTCAATTGATCAGACTGATTGCAGCCTTGTGCAAAGTATTTTCCGCTCGCAGCCTTCGCCCCTTGCCGCCGCTTGTTGTGGCTGCCTCGATAATGACGTTCCCCGGTATCGCCGTGGCCGACGTGAAACATTACCTCTACACCAGTGCAGGTGCGTTTTCCGAGACACGTGAGCTATTGCACAATCCAGCGATTTCTGGCGTTCAGATCCTCTACAACTGGCGAATGCTTGAACCGGAAAAAGGTCGTTATGACTTTTCCGCAATCGAGCGGGACCTCGCCGTAGCCCAAAAATACGACAAGGCGTTTTTTCTCCAACTTCAGGACCGCTTCTTTTGGGAAGGTGCTCGCTTTGTGCCGGACTATTTGCTGAAAGATCCGCTCTATGCAGGCGGCCTTGCCCGGCAGGTGGACGACAGTGAAGCCGAAACCCCGACACCAGAAGGCTGGGTAGCCGTGCAATGGAATGAAGCGGTTCGCTCCCGTTACCAGGCTCTATTGACCGCCCTTGCGGACCAGTTCGATGGCCGCATCGAAGGCCTCAACCTGCCGGAAAGCTCGATCGACGTTGACAGACGCAAGGACGAGACGGGCTTCAGTTGCGACGCCTATTTCGACGCGACATTGGAAAACATGGTCCATGCGCGCAATGCGTTCCAGGCGTCCCAAGTCGTTCAATACGTCAACTTCTGGCCATGCGAGTGGGAAAACAGTGAAGGCTACATGCAGCGCAGCTTCGATAAGGCAGCTGAACTCGGAATCGGTCTGGGCGGTCCCGATATCGTTCCGCACCGAAAGGCACAGATGAAGAATTCCTACCCCTTCTTTCACCAGTTCCAGGACAAACTGCCGATCATTGCGATGGCGATCCAGGAGCCCACTTTGGAGTACATCAATCCGGAAACGGGCAAGACCTTTACCCGTTCCGAATTTATCAAGTTTGCCACCGACTATCTTGGCGTTGACATCATCTTCTGGAGTGCGTCAGCTCCCTGGCTGCAATAAGCCCTTCCCGCACGAAGCGGGCTTTCGCAGGTCGGAGGCCCTATTCTGCTGGCTGTGTCTTTTCGGCGCGGCGTTTTTCGATGGCGTAAATTCCCCGATCCCAAAGCCAGACCGCCAGTCTGCCCAGACCAATACCGGTTCGCATCTGAAACTCCTCGAAGTGAAACCGGCTGGCTCGCAAGCCTTTCAGCACGAGACTGCTCTTCAGTGTCTTGCGAAGGGTAGCAGGCCCGCAAAAGAAGACATGGGCATTGCGTAGATCGCCCTTCAGGTCTTCGACAATCCGTTCGGGCGTCAGCCTGACGCCTTCAAGCGAATTGACGATCATCAGCTCAAGCTTGCCGGTTTCTTCAGCCAAATGCTGAAGGTCAGCCACATATGGAATGTCGCCACGCTCGCGCACACAATAGTAGAGCTTTATCGGCCCACTCTCCCGGTGTTTCAGGCTCTGCGCAAACGCAAGGAAGGGAGTTATTCCGACACCGGCGGCAATCCAGACCTGAGGATCCCGTCCAGACGGCATCGAGAAATTGCCATAAGGACCGGAAACCGTAGCCTCCATACCTACCTTCAGCTCGCGGTACAGGCGGCTGGTGTAGTCGCCGAGATCCTTTATCGTGAAACGCAGCGACCTGTCATCGCGTGGCGCGGCACTGAGTGTAAACGGATGTTCCTCCGTCAAGCCTCCTCCCTTGACCGAAAGGAACGCGAACTGTCCGGCCACATGTTTCAGCCCTCGCCCCCTGGGCTCCAGGAGCACTTCCGTCAGGCCATTGATGTGACGAACGGAGGCAACCTTGTAGGCGTGGCCACGTGGTGCCAACGGCCGCAGAACAGACATCCAGACATAGGAAACAAGGCCGAGCACACAGAACGCAGAAACGTAAAGCCCGAGCGGGTCTGCGTTCGCAAACGGCTTTTCAATGAAGAAGTAGTGGAATGCTCCCATGAAAAAGAAGACGCCGATCAGCCGGTGGCTCCACTTCCACAAGTGGTAGGGAATGAAGGTGATGACGGATGCCAGCACCAGGATCAGAAGACCGTAAAGGCTAACCTCACCGATGTCTTCAGCAGCGTCGGCCAGCGGCCCACCACGCAAACCGTCCATATCCGCATCGATGATGTCGTGCAGTCCCAGGCCCACCATCGCGATGATGCCGAGCCATTTGTGCAAAACGTAGATCCGGTCGAGCGGCCCGAACACCAATTCCAGCCCCGGTATGCGCGTCGCCAGGAATTGGTTGATCCCCATCACGATTAATGCAGCGGTTCCAAGATACTGGCTGAAAAGCGCCACCGGATCTCGCGATGCAGCCAACGGGGCGAACCAGAAAAGAGGGATCAGGGCAGCCAAAGCAATCAGTGCAAATCCAACAGGGCGCAAAACATGTGTCCGTTTCTGGCTTCAGGCTCGAAGCGGTTCCGTTAGCTTGCGGATCGGACGGCGCGCAGTTCCTGCTCATGCAGCATCGCGACTTGCCGACCTTCCGCAAAACGATCGGGATGCGTTAGAGGGCTTACGTGACAGCTGCAACACTGTTGCAGGACTTTCGACGAAAAAAGGCGCCTATTGGCGCCTTTTTAAAACCCTGACTTGTGGCTTGAGCGCAAGATCTAGCTGCGCCTGCGCCCTCTGCGTCGGCCGGAGCCCGAACCGTCGTTTTCTGCGCGGGCGGCATCAGCTTCCTTGTTCGGAGGCGAAACAAGCGGACCGATTTCGGCAATCACCTCGTTCAGCATCGGCCGGGCACCCGCCTGATGGGCATCCAAGGCTGCGCGCATTGCAGCCAGATGGATCGGCGACGTGCCGCAGCAGCCACCGACAATCCGCGCACCTGCATCAAGGGCCATGTGTGCGTATTTTGCCATCAGCTCCGGCGTTCCGGTGTAGACCACTTCATCGCCCTTGATCTGAGGGATGCCGCAGTTGGCTTTCGCCACGATTATCGCATCAGGATAGGCTTCGGTGATGTCCATGATCGCTGCCAGCAGATCCGACGCACCGACACCGCAATTGGACCCGATCGCGACGGGCGTGCAGGCAAATTGGCTCTGAAGGTCGCCAAGCCCTTTGGGGGAAAGACCCATCATCGTCTTGCCGGCTGTATCGAAACTGGCAGTAATGACCAATGGCAAGTCGAAATTCTGCGCTGCTTCAGCAGCAGCCTTCATTTCTTCGACGGCTGACATGGTTTCGACCCACAAAATGTCGGCACCACCTTCAACAAGGCCTTCCATCTGCTCCTTGAAGGCTGCAACCCCCTCTTCATAGCTGAGTGCGCCAAGGGGTTGGAAAAGTTCGCCGGTCGGTCCGACGGACCCTCCGATCAGAACCGTCCGTCCGGAAGCTTCGGCCACATCACGCGCCAGCTTGACGGCGGCAATGTTGAGTTCCCTGACGCGCCCCTCCGCCTTGTGCAACTTCAACCGATGACGATTGCAGCCGAAGGTATTGGTCAGAATGATATCGGATCCCGCATCGACAAACGACTTGTGAAGCGCAGTGATCTTTTCCGGTTCATCCGTGTTCCATAATTCCGGAGCGTCACCGGAAACGAGACCCATTTCGAACAGGTTGGTTCCGGTTGCACCATCGGCAAGCAACGCCCCCTTCTGGGCAAGGAGCTCTTCCAGCTTGGACATTCAGCAGTCTTTCGTCTTGTTGGTGTCGTCTTCGCCCGTTTTCAGGCCTGTTTCTGCAATAGCAGACCGCGCTGGGAAATCCATGTGCGCAATTTATCTTCTGCGAAGCCCTGGCCTGCGCGGTTAGGCGTAAAGGCGGTATTTCTGTACGGCAAGGTGACCTCGACCTTCGCTTGGTCGCCAATTCCGAAACCACTTTTCACTGTGCGAAGTCAATGGACTTTCCGGCGAAAATGAAGCAACAAAGCGCCATGACGCTTTTACGGTATTGTGCGACGGTTATGGAGCCGGGTTGTCAGGGCTCCTGATAAAGACTACGCGCAACCAAAATCATCTTGGGAGCATAAGATGTCAGACGCCGCCCCATCTGGCCGTCGAGGAAGAAGCGCCCGCCGCGAGCGCCGGCAAGCCGGACCTGCCGGCCTGGCCATTCCCTACATTTCGCGCAACATTCCGAACTTCGACATTTTGAGCGATGAAGGCGCGGAACGGATCGAAGCCAATACCGACCGCATTCTCGCTGAAATCGGGCTTGAATTCCGTGACGACCCCGAAGTTATCGGTATCTGGAAAGAAGCCGGTGCGGAAGTCGACGGCGAACGTGTCCGCTTTCCAAAGGGCATGCTTCAGGAGCTGGTAAAGACGGCCCCTTCCCAATTTACCCAGCATGCCCGCAACCCTGCGCGCAGCGTTGAAATCGGCGGCAACAATCTTGTCTTTGCTCCGGTCTACGGCCCCCCTTTCGTCACCGATCTCGACAAGGGCCGGCGGTACGGCACGATCGAGGACTTCCGCAACTTCGTGAAGCTCGCCTACATGTCGCCGTGGATGCATCATTCCGGCGGCACCGTCTGTGAGCCTGTCGACCTTCCGGTCAACAAGCGGCACTTCGATATGGTCTATTCCCATATCAAATATTCCGACAAGCCGTTCATGGGGTCGGTCACCGCACCGGAACGCGCCGAAGATTCCGTGAAGATGGCGCAGATCACCTTCGGTGAGGACTTCGTCGATCAGAACTGCGTCATGATCCAGCTGATCAACGCCAATTCGCCTCTGGTTTTCGACGCCACCATGCTTGGTGCTCTCAAGGTTTATGCCAAGCACAATCAGGCTTGTATCGTTTCGCCGTTTATCCTGGCAGGCGCCATGAGCCCGGTAACCGTTGCCGGTACGTTGTCGCAAGTGCTGGCAGAGGCTCTGGCCGGCTGTGCCCTGACCCAGTTGATTCGTCCCGGTGCTCCGGTCGTTTTCGGTGCCTTCGTCAGTTCGATCTCCATGCAATCCGGTGCCCCGACTTTCGGCAGCCCGGAAGGCTCCCTGCTTCTCAACGGGGCAGCAAAACTCGCCCGCAGGCTCAACCTGCCGTTCCGTTCAGGTGGCTCGTTCACCGCATCCAAGAGCCCGGATGCGCAATCTGCGCAGGAATCCGCGCAGACCATTCTGGCCACCTTGCAATCAGGTGTGAATTTCTGCCTTCACGCAGCCGGCTGGCTGGAAGGCGGATTGTGCTCTTCCTACGAAAAGTTCGTCATGGATGCCGACCAGCTCGGCATGATGCATGTACTTGCCAAGGGCATCGAAATCTCTGATGAAACTCTGGCGATGGACGCGCTTCAGGAAGTCGGCCCCGGTGGCCATTTCCTCGGCGCTGCGCACACGCAGCGCAATTTCGAGAGCGCGTTCTTCAGGTCCTCGATCGCCGACAATAACTCCTACGAGCAATGGCTCGCAGACGGGCAACTGGATGCCGCACAACGTGCCAATGCCCGCTGGAAGGAACAATTGGCGGGTTACACGGGCCCCGAACTTGACCCGGGCATCGACGAGGCGCTGCTGGCTTTCATGACCGAACGCAAGGCGTCTTTCCCGGACAGCAACGTCTGATCCGCAGCCGAATACCAAAAAACGCCCCGCCCTCGTGCGGGGCGTTTGTTTTTCAAGAGATTTTCAAAATCTGTTCTTGCAACGCATCGACGCTTCTTAACAACACTCAGAAGAAATACGATTTTTTATGTATCTAGCCTTTTCCAGCATTTCTCCATGGGATAAAGGTTGCCAAACCCTGCGTTTGCAAGGTAGCTGGAAACGCTGTTTGGCATGGGATAAGCTTACGCATGGCAGCACTGGGACTGGGTCGCGCCGGTCTGCGATTTATCTCGAGGGAGCATGCGGAAATGACTGTTTATAAACTGTAAGTTTTCTTATGAAAATCAATAGCTTGACTGTACCCAACTAATAAAAACAGGTTGTTCTGTGGCGTCGCTTACATCAAATATCGATATTCTTGGTTATTCTACCCGCCTTCCCGGCGCCAACGATTCTGCCGAATTCTGGTCATTGCTGAAAAACGGCGAATGCGCAGTTACGTCTGTCTCCAAAGACCGCTGGCCCCTGGCCCGCTTCGGACACCCGGTCCAAAGCACGTCTGGAAAGACCTACACCTGGGCTGCCGGGCAGCTGGATGATGTGTGGGGTTTTGACCCCTCTTTTTTTGGTGTCTCTCCGCGGGAAGCCGTGCAGATGGATCCGCAGCAGCGGCTGCTGCTGCAACTGGTCTGGGAAGCTCTGGAACACGCCAATATCCGCCCCAGTGACCTGGCCGGCTCGAACACCGGCGTTTATGTAGGTGCGTCGTCTCTCGATTACCACCATCGCTTCCTGGTCGATCCGGCCATGGCCGACATGCAGTTCATGACCGGCAACACGCTGTCGATCGTCTCCAACCGCATTTCCTACATTTACGACCTCAGAGGCCCGAGCTTCACGGTCGACACCGCCTGCTCCTCTTCCATCGTCGCATTGCACGAAGCGGTTTCCGCGATCGAATCCGGCCAGATCGATACCGCGATCGTCTGCGGCGTCAGCCTTCTGCTCAGCCCGTTTGCCTTTGTCGGCTTCTCCCGCGCCACAATGCTGTCGCCGACAGGCCTCTGCCAGGCATTCGACGCCAATGGCGATGGGTACGTGCGCTCCGAAGGCGGCGCAGTGGTCGTTCTGCGTGCTGCGCGTGCTGGCATTCCGGAAGGTGCAAAGAGCCACGGCAAACTGCTTGCAACCGGCATCAACGCCGACGGTCGCACTGTCGGCCTGTCGCTTCCGTCCCCGTATGCGCAAGCAGACCTCTTACGTGAAATTTACGAAGGCCTGGAAATCAACCCGACGGATCTTGCCTTCGTCGAGGCACACGGCACCGGTACGCGCGTTGGTGACCCTGCAGAAGCGGATGCGCTTGGCAAGGTTATTGGCCAGAAACGCGACAAGGCGCTGCCCATCGGGTCCGTCAAGACCAACGTCGGTCACCTTGAGCCTGTTTCCGGTCTGGTCGGACTTCTGAAATCCGTAATGGCGCTGCGAGAAGACCTCCTGCCGCAGTCGCTGCACTTCAGAAATCCGAACCCGGATATTCCGTTTGACGAGCTGAACCTCAAGGTTGCCGGTGAAGCCATTTCCCTGGAGCGCAATGGCACCCGCAGACTTGCTGGGGTCAATTCCTTCGGTTTCGGTGGCACGAACGCTCACGCCGTCATAGGCGATCCCGATCCTGAAACCGCCGAAGCTTCGACAGCACCGGTTGACGCGCCGCTGGTCATCAGTGCCCGGTCCAAGGAAGCCCTGCAGCAACTGGCCGGCAAGTTCGCCGAACGTCTCGACAACGAGGCGGATGAAACAGCCGGCAATGTGATTGCCTCGAGTGCCCACGGTCGCGATCTGCTTTCTGAGCGACTTGTTGTTCTCGGCAAGACCAAGGCGGAAAAACTCGACGCGCTGCGTTCATTCGCAGAGAGCGGCGATGAAAACGCAGATGTCGTGTCTGGCAGCGTCATCAAGTCGAACGCAAAGGTCGGGTTTGTCTTTTCCGGAAACGGGTCTCAGTGGGCCGGTATGGGTCAGGAAGCCTACCAGGCCGACACGCCATTCCGGACCGCCTTTGACAAGGTCGACAAGATCTTCATGGGTCTGAGTGGATGGTCACTCGTCACCACGCTTTTTGCTGAAGACCTTGAAGCAGATCTTGAGCGCTCCGAAATCGCGCAGCCGCTTCTGTTTGCTATTCAGGTCGGCATTGTGGAATCACTGCGCCAGCGCGGCATTACCGCTGCCGGGACCGCAGGTCATTCGGTCGGTGAAGTTGCCGCAGCCTGGTGTGCAGGCGCCCTGAACCTCGAACAAGCAGTCCGCGTCATCCGTGCCCGTTCCAGCGAACAGGAAGTCGTCAGGGACCTCGGGTCCATGGCTGCCTTGCTTCTGCCGGCAGATCAGGCAATTGCCGCCATCGCCGAAAGCGGACTGCCGAGACTTGAACTTGCTGCTGACAACAGCCCGCGAAGCGTTACAATTTCCGGCGACAGCGAAAGCCTGGATGCTTTTGCGAAGTTTGCCCGCAAGAAAAAGTGGGCCATGCGGCGCCTGAACCTGGCGTATCCGTTCCACAGCGCTCTGGTTGACCCGATCGAGAAGCCTCTGCTTGCTGCATTGGACGGTCTTTCGCCCACAGACGTGTCGCTTCCATTCTATTCGACGGTTACGCCGGATGAACGCGATGTCCGCGTTGATGCAGAATACTGGTGGCACAACGTTCGTCAGCCAGTCCGGTTTGCCGCCGCCATGGAAAACATGGCAGCAGATGATTTCTCTGTCCTGATCGAGATCGGTCCCAAGCCTGTTCTCGGCACCTATGTAAACGACGTCCTGAGGGCCAAAGGCAAGAAGGCCAAGGTTCTTGAAACGCTCAAGGAACCTTCCAAGAAAGCAGCTGCCGCAGCAGGCAATCCGGTTGACAGGATTGCCGCATCCGTTGTGGCACATGGTGGCCAGACCGACCTGATCCGGTTTGTCGGCGAACGCCCAGGTCATCTCGTTCCGCTTCCGTCCTACCCCTGGCAGAACTCCGAGTATCGCCCGGAAAACAGCCCCGAACGCGTCGATTTCATGTTCGGCCAAACCTGGCCGCTGCTGGGATACCGTCTGCGTCAGGATACTGCGGAGTGGTTCAACCACATCGACAGCGGTTCCCTGCCGTTCCTGCAGGATCACAAGGTCGAGGAAAGCATAGTCTATCCGGCCGCGGGCTATATCGAGATGAGCCTGCGCGCAGCGCTCCGGTGGAGCCGGAGCGACCAGATCGAATTGCGCGACTTCGACATTCTTCGTCCGTTGGTAATCGAAGGCGATGAAGTCTGGGAAACCCAGGTCCGTATCTCGCCTGACGATCATGTGGTCGAGATCCTGTCGCGACCGCGCCTGTCCGACAACGACTGGTCCTTGAATGCCCGGGGAACATTCCTGACGCCTTCGACGACTTCCAGAACCCCATGGGTGAAACCCGGCGACAGCGTTCTGTCGGAACTCGATCACGAAACGCTTTACACGGTCACCAAGAGCTTTGGCCTGAATTACGGTCCGGCTTTCCGCCGTGCCGATAAAGTGGTCAAGCACTCGAATACCAGCGCGACCGTTACGCTGTTGCCGCAGGACGAGAGCCTCGCGGATTACTCGTTCTCGCTCTGCCCGACTTTGGTGGATGCCGGTTTCCATGGCCTGTTTGCGCTCCTGGATGGTGTAGAGGACGTTCCGCAAAACACATCCTTCCTGCCGATCCGGCTTGGCACATTGCGTCTTCTGGCACCGGAAACCCTGCCGGCTTCCGTGCGTATCGAAGTCACAAAGGCGTCTCCGCGCTCGATCGAAGCAAGCTTCGAGTTCCTGGATGCCGAAGGCCTGACGATCGCCCGCTTGACCAAGACCCGGTTCAAGGCGGTTACTCTTGGACAGGACACGCGTCCTGACGATCTGGTCTACCGCCAAATTGCGACGCTTCTTCCTGCGCAGGACCGTATCTCTCCGCTTCAGGAAACCTTCGAAGGATTGCCTTCATTGGCAGGCAATCTGGACCTTCTGGGCGCCGACGACCAGGAACTCGACGACAGCCGTGTTCTGATCGAAGCGCTGGGTCGCACGATTGCGCACAAGACCCTTTTCGATCTTTTCGCAGATCGGAAAATTGAACTGGCGTCGCTTGTCGCGGCCGGGGTGTGCAAAGCCTGATTTCCAGCTGGCCAAGTGACCAGGCACTAAGGGTCCTTCTGGTTGGGGCAAACGGTGGCCTCGCTGCGGCGATCGATGCTGCGCTTGATCCCACCTACATGGCGCTGACCGTAACAGATGCAACGTCCTCCGCAGTTGGCAGGGGCGAGCGTTTGTGGCAGGGCAGTTCGGCGACCGAGTTTGTTGAACCAGGCGAAGCATCCTTTACCTTCGACCGGCATTTCGACATCGTGCTGTTCGATACGTCTCTTGCGGAAATCGATGCCGACACGCTGAAGCGTTTTACGAAATCCATCGTTCCAGGCGGGCTGGTGCTTGGCGCAGAACCGCTGCCTCATCCGCTCACCGACCTAATCATGGGCGTCGGCTCGTCGTGGTGGGACGAAGGCGCAACTGCCGAGTTCCCGATTTCCAGGCAACAGGCAGACTGGACCAAGACGCTGGAAGCTGCCGGTTTGACCGAGGTCCAGACCGTACCGTTGAAGAGCACTTTGATTGAAGCCGATCTCCTGTGCGCGCGTGCGGGTGATCGCGCTGAGGAAGCATCGGACACCGACGAAGAAGCACCGGAAGCTGAAGCCGAGAAGAAAAAATATCTTCTCCTGACCAGCTCCGAGGGCGCGTCTCACCGTCTCGCCGAAGGTCTGAAGGCTTGCCTGACCCGAAAAGGGCACACAGCCACCCTTCTTGTTCCGGGTGAAGTTACCGAACAGCTCGGCGACGACATCTGGAGTGTTGCGCTTGGCGACAAAGTTGATGCCCAAGTGGCCGACGAAGCGCTCAACGCGCTTGTTGCCGCACATAACGGCCGGGTCGTTCACCTGCTCGGTGCATATGCCGCCCCGGCCGACGCTCTCGCATCTGTTGATAGTCGTGCCTTCAGCCTGATGACACTTCTCAAGGCATTGGGACCAAACGGCGGCGAGTTCACTGTTCTGGCACCAGCCGGCGCGCAGGATATAGCCGGTGGCAAGCCAGCCGCTCCCGAGCAAGCCGGGATCTGGGCGTTTGGCCGTGTGGTCATGAACGAATACCCGGACGCGAACTTGAAGCTGATCGACGTCTCACCAGATCTGGAGCCGGGGATAGCTGCTGCACGTGTGGCCGACGAGATCCTGGTAGCCAATTGCGAACGGGAAATCGTTCTCGACAGCAAAACCCGTTCCGGTATCCGCCTTGTAAAAGGTGGCGTCCTATCAAGCGTCACGTTGCCGGAAGGCGCCAAACCCGCCATGCGGCTGGATATCCTGCGCCAAGGCTCCCTGGACCAGCTCTCCTGGCACGCCGTTGAGCGCAAGCCGCTTGAAGGCAAGGATGTGGAAATCGCCGTTGAAGCCAGCGGTCTCAATTTCCGCGATGTGATGTGGGCACTTGGCCTGTTGCCGGAAGAAGCTCTCGAAGATGGCTTTGCCGGACCGACACTCGGCATGGAGTGCTGTGGTCATGTTGTGGGCTGTGGTCCGGACGTGACCCGCTTCCGACCGGGTGACAAGGTCATCACCTTCGCCCCGGCCTGCTTTGCATCTCATGTCACGGTCGACGAAAGTGGCTGTGCGCCGATGCCGAGCACGGTTTCAGCGGAAGAAGCTGCGACAATCCCAGTCACCTTCCTCACTGCCTATTATGCCCTTGTGCATCTGGCGGCTCTCTCTGAAGGGGAAACGGTCCTGATCCACGGAGGCGCTGGTGGCGTCGGCCTGGCCGCCTTGCAGATTGCCAAGTGGCGTGGTGCGAAAATCATTGCGACTGCAGGGTCCGAAGACAAGCGCAACACCCTGAAGCTGCTCGGGGCAGATGTCGTTCTGGACTCCAGAAGTCTGGCATTCGTTGACGCCGTCATGGAAGAAACTGCCGGCGAAGGCGTCGATGTGGTTCTCAACTCGCTGTTCGGCGAAGCCATGGAACGCAGCATTGAGGTTCTGAAACCGTTCGGCCGCTTCCTGGAACTGGGCAAACGCGACTACTACGGCAACACCCGGATCGGCCTGCGTCCGTTCCGTCAGAACCTGACCTACTTCGGCATCGATGCCGACCAGCTTCTGACCCGTCAGCCAAAGCTGGCCGTCGACCTGTTCGTCAGGCTTGTCGAGCTATTCGAAGCGGGCACGCTACGTCCCTTGCCGCATCGCCTGTTCGAAGCCGCAGATGTGGTCGACGCCTTCCGACTGATGCAGCAGGCGGGCCATATCGGCAAGATCGTGATCCGCCCGCCCGCAGTTCCCGAAAACGTGCCGACCAAGCGCGAGATCTCGTTTGACGGTGAGGCTGTTTACGTCGTTGCCGGTGGCTTTGGCGGCTTCGGTGCAGCATTGCTCCACCGCCTTGCCGATCACGGTGCCAAGTCGCTTGCGGTTCTCAGCCGCCGGGGCGCTTCAAGTGAAGACGGCCAGGAGGTTCTCGCGCAACTGACCAAGCGCGGCATTTCGATCAAGGGTTATGCCTGCGACATCACCAGCGAAGCAGCAGTCAAGAAGGCGCTTGCAGAGATCCGGGCTGAAGGACATCAGATCAAGGGCGTGTTCCACACCGCGATGGTGCTGAATGACGTGCTGATCGCCAACATGGATCATGACGGCCTGACAAAAGTGCTGGCGCCCAAGGTCCGCGGCGCGGAACTGCTGGACAAACTGACATCCGACGATCCGCTCGATCATTTCGTGCTGTATTCGTCGGCCACGACCCTTGTCGGTAACCCTGGTCAGGCCAACTACGTCGCCGCCAACGGCTACCTGGAAGGTCTTGCACGCAAACGCAGGGCCGAAGGCCGGCCGGGCCTTGCTGTCGCCTGGGGTGCAATCTCCGACGCCGGGTATCTGGCCCGCAACGAAGATGTCAACGAGATGCTGTCCCGCAAGCTCGGACGCCATGCCCTGACTGCCAAGGAAGCGCTCGACGGGCTCATGGCCCTTATGGTGCAGCCTTCGCAGGAAGACGTTGGCCTTGCGGCGCTTGGATATGCGCGTATCGACTGGCAAGCGGCACGCAAGGATCTGGCACTGGTCGGCACACCTCTGGTCGGTCTGCTTGGCCTTGGTGACGAGGACGAAACCGGCGCGGACGGAGCGATCGACCTTGCAGCCATGCTGGAAGGCATGGATCAGGTCACTGCCGCACAGACTGTTGCCAAGCTTCTGGCCGCCGAAATCGGCAAGATCCTGCGGATTGCACCTGAAGAGATCGATCCGCACAAGCCGCTGTCGGACATCGGCATGGATTCCCTGATGGCTCTTGAACTGCGCATGAGTGCGGAACGTCAGCTCGGGATCGATATTCCATTGATGTCTCTCGCAAACGGCGCGACGTTGATCGACCTGTCCAGCCGTGTTGCAAACCGGGTTCTGGGCGAAGAAAATGCCTCCGGAATTTCGGATGAAACGCAGCAGCTCGCCAGCTTGCACGTGGATGACCAGCGTCAGGAAACGGAAGATCTTTCCGACATTGCTGCCGAAGTTGAGAACAAGAGCCGCGAACTTGGTTCCTTCCTGTAAGCGGCATCATAAAAGGATTGACTGGTATGGGCGCTGATGATCGCGCCAAGCTGATGGACAGCTTGAAAGCCAACCGCCGTTCTGCGCGTGGACGGGCGACGTCTTCGTCGGCGCGTCCACAAGCGGCAGCCCCGAAGCGCAAGGTCTATGACTTCAAGGAGCTGCCGCAGGTCAAGCAGTTGCAGATGCACAGAGCTGCGGCAGACATGATGGGGATCGAAAACCCGTTTTTCCGACCTCACGACGGGCTGGCAGCGGGTACAAGCGTCATCAACGGCAGCAACTACGACAATTTCGCTTCCTACAACTACCTCGGCCTGAACGGGCACCCCAAGGTCAACGAGGCCGCAAAGGCCTATGTCGACAAATTCGGCACGAGCGTTTCCGCAAGCCGTATTGTTGCCGGTGAGCGCCCTTTCCACGCAGAACTGGAAGCAGCGCTGGCGAGGATCCACGGTGTGGAATCTTCAATCGTCATGGTGTCCGGTCATGCCACCAACGTCACGACGATCGGCCATTTGGTCCACAAGGGTGATCTGGTCCTGACCGATTCCTTCGTGCACAACTCCATTGCCGAAGGTGTTCGCCTGTCCGGCGCGACCCGCATGAACTTCCCTCATGATGATCTTGATGCTCTGGAAAAGATGCTCGCAGATCATCGGCACAAGTTCGACAAGGTGCTTGTTGTCGTGGAAGGTCTCTATTCGATGGATGGAGATTTCCCGGACCTGAAGCGTGTCGTGAAGCTCAAACAGGCCTATGACGCCTGGTTGATGGTCGACGAAGCACATTCCATCGGTGTCCTCGGCAAGACCGGCAAGGGCATCGCCGAGCATTTCGGGATAGACCCGACTGAAGTCGAAATCTGGATGGGGACGCTGTCCAAGACCTTCTCGTCCTGCGGTGGCTATATCGCCGGATCCAAGGTCCTGTGCGACTACCTCAAAGTGTCTGCGCCGGGTTTCGTGTTTTCCGTTGGGCTTTCCGCCGCGCTCGCAGGCGCTGCCATTGCGTCTGCCGAACTGCTCGAGCAGGAACCTGAGCGGGTCGCAAAGCTTCAGAAGAACGGAGCACTCTTTCTGGAGCTCGCGAAGGAAGCCGGACTGAACACTGGCCCCAGTGCCGGCTACGCGGTGGTTCCGGTCATTGTCGGCGATTCCGCAAGTGCCGCAACACTTTCCAATCGTTTGCTCGCAAAGGGAATCAACGCCCTGCCGATCATTTTTCCGGCCGTGCCTGAAAAATCAGCGCGCATTCGGTTCTTCATTACGAGCGAACATACCGAAGACCAGATCCGGCGCGCTGTAGAGACAACAGCTTCCGAACTCGACGCCATGCGCGCGGACGGAACTGCCGTCGACAGGCTTATCAAGGCTACGCGCTAACAGATTTGGGCATCATGCCTCCCGCAACTACCGGACACGGAAATGCTGTCGTGTCCGGATCAGTGAGAGCCTACCTGTCAGAGTTCTCTCGATAACGCGGATCCTGATCAATCGTCACATCAAAACCGCCCATGAAGAGATCGCCGATCTTCGTCGGCAACAGATTTTGAAGGCGAATACCCCAGGCCAGCAAAAACGGAAACGCATAGAACGGCTTGCGACGGTCGATTGCCCGTCGCATCAATGCGGCTGCTTTTGAAGCCGGCATTTCGAACGGCTTGGCACCGTTGTGGCGCGCTGACATCGGTGAAGTGATGAACCCCGGACAGATGATCGTCACGGATATGCCGAAGGGCTTCAACCAACCGCGAAGGGAATGCCCGTAGGCAATGAGTGCCGCCTTCGTGGCGCTGTAGCTCGGCATATCCGGCAAGGCACGCATTCCGGCCAGAGACGAGATAAGCACCAGTTGCCCCTGCCGGCGTTTTTGCATGTTGTCGACGAGGCCCGTGAGAGTGTTGACCACGCCTCGATAGTTCACATCGATCTGCCGATCGCTGTCGGCATTCGTTTCGCGCGTGCGGTTGGGGCCGAGCCCTGCAGTCACACCAGCATTTGCAATGACCAGATCGACAGGATGCCGTGCATCCAGATCACTGAGGTAGCCATGCAGTGCTTCGCGATCACGAATATCGATGGCAGTGATTTCACCGTCTGCGCCAAGCTCGCGGATTTCTTTCAGCAGAGCTTCCAGACGCGCCTCGTCCCGGGCAATGAGGGCGAAATAGATACCAGGACCAGCGTATTCACGAGCAAGCGCCTGCCCTATGCCGCCACTGGCACCGGTCAACACGATGACCTTTTGTGTTTCGCCTGCCATTCTTGCCTCTCCCATGAGGGTTAGATTCCAAGTTTTCTGCCTAGCCAGGACGAGTGCCGCTTGATCGCGGTCACCAGAAGGTGCCGCTTGTCTGTCCGCTGCTCCGCTAGCCGCGCAACCAGAAACTCCGGTGAGCATGGCAACAAGGAAACCGGGTCAATTGTGCGGGCATACTTCACGAGAGCCAGATAGACCAGCTCCGGCAAGGTGCGGCTTGTGCCCCTGCCTTCAATCTGGGTCAAATCCTCACATAGGCCCCAGCCGGCATAAAAGGGCGCTCCATGGACACACACCTTCTTGCCCCGTAGCAAAGCTTCGAACCCCGATAACGAAGAAAAAGTCTCGACGCCATCGACTGCCTCTATGAGGTCGATGATATTCGCATCTTCGGCAATTTCATCGGCGTATTCCAGCGCGGTTTCACGGGGCACCTTGCCTTTGCGCAAACCGGTCTCAACATCGGGGTGTGGCTTGAAAACCAGGAACGCCTCGCGATGACGGGCACGGGCGAGGCGAAGCAGATCGAGATTCACGTTCGGTGTGTTGGCGCAATCGATTGTCGCAGATCTGGATTTTCTGATTGCCGCATCGTCCGCAACCTGCCCCGGTACAAGGATCTTTTCCTTGTTGGCCGGATAGGCAAATGAACGCGTCTTGCCGAAATTGTATTTGGAGACCCTGGCGCGAATGATCAGGTCGATCAAAGCTTCGCCCCGGTTCCGTTCTTCCGGTGAAAGCACGTACTCTTTCAGTAGAACCTCAAGCCGGCTGGGCCGAGAGGGGTCGTAGTAGATGCCGAGGTCATCGACCGCAAGCATAGCCCCTCTTGCAAGGCCTGCACCAAGACCGACGGAGCGCAAGAAACCGTCTTCTATGCGCGACAACTGAATCCCGTTTTGTATGCAGATCTGCTCGAACGCGGGATCGGTGCGTTTCGTGAAACGTGACCGCCCCGCCTTTTCCGGAAAAGGTGGCGTTGATCGAAGGATGGTTCCAATACTGCGCGCCGTAACAATGGCCGGGCATGGCGTTATCCTGCCACTGCTCCTGCATAAGCGAGTGGACCACCAGCGCGTCACCGGGGTGCAGAAGATCGCCTGTATAAGGTGAGAACCAGGCAGTCCGGCAAGACAGTATCCAGTTCAGCAGATCGTCGATGGCTATCTGCTCAAGAGCGGCCTTGTTTTTGAGCTCGGTCCAGAACAACGCTCCCTCTTGTCGGACTTCGTCTCCTGTCAAAAGCCTCTGAAGCGAAAGACCTTCGGCTCCAGAAATCGCAGTTTCGCCCGCCGCGGAACTGGAGAGCAACTGCTCACGCCAGGTGCCCGTAAAATCGCAAACCGACGCAATGTTCCGGCCATGTGTGACGAACTGCCGGATTAGCGTGTCAAAGGCGACGCTCATCAAAGAACGTTCTTTCAGCTCAGAGCGGCTCACTGGCAAAAGAATTAAACTGGAGGGCAGCCGCCGGGCTTGTGCAGGTGTCGGTCCTTCCAGGACTAGAAGAAGGCTACCTGTGGCAGGCTTCATTCTGCTGAACGCATTGGCATTTTTCAGCCAAACTGCCTGATATGGACTGGTATCTGAACTCTCAAGGATCCCGCCCTCGAGAGCCGCTTGAAGCCGGGCTTCCAAAGGCCGAAGCTCCGGGTCGACAATCTTCAACGCCGACTTATGCCCCTTCAACCAACCAATCACAACGGCACTCCGAGCGCACGTGCCCTGTCGAGCCTGGGAGGAGGATCGACATAAGCTCCGAAGGCGTTCAAGTCTCTATTGGCAATCTTTTCGGCAATGTTTTTCGCCGCAACTGCGACACCTTCCGAATTGTGAATCGACCCTCGTACCTGCGTGGATGCTGCCAGCGCCTGAACGTAAGTGAGGAGAAGGTCACGATCCGGCTGATCCGGCTTATTCCAGAAACTCGCCAGATCACCCTGGTGGGTCATGCCGGCAATGTCGTAGTGGGCCGGCACCAGAGTCTTCACCGGCACGCCAGCTTGCAAGGCTTCCAGCCCAGCAGTGGAATTCAGCGTCACGACCCCAAGCGCCTGCTCGAACGGCTTTGCAAGGCCGCCGCCATCGAGAAAATGCACCCTGTGCTGCAAGCCGAAGCGGTCTGCAAGTTGATTGGCAACACCCGGCCAGTCTTCGAAGCCGACATCGAGAGGGTGGCTCTTCAGGACCAGGTGAACGTCGTCATCTGCCACTTCGGCCAAGGAGCGGAAAACGACCTCCAGAACCTCTTCAAAACTCTGAAATGGTGAATGTCTGCGCAACTGGAAATCTCCCTCCAGCTGCAAAGGCAGCACGTAATAGCGAACCGCCTTCTCCTGCAATTCCGCAAGCTGGTGTTCTGCTGCCCTGTTCCTCCGCTTTTCCGTCAACAGCCTGACTGCTCCGCGCAGATATTCAGCAACCGGGGAATAGATCGTGTGCCGCTGATAGGCAGGATAGAGCGGCTTCAGGAAGACATTCGTCAGGTTATAAACCACGTCAGGCGCTGTCTGGAGCCAGAAGCTGGAGGGATACCGCGGGGTGAGATCCACCGCCCCCGCAGTCTCGGCTATATGCCTTATCGCAGCCGGGTCGGAAGGAAAGTGACTGAGCGTGGACAAACCGGTTCGCTCCAGCGTCATCCAGCCGGGCCGCAACGCCCCGAGTTCTGTCACGGCAACATAAACGCCTAGCTGGACTGCTTTTTCGATAGCAAGGCGATGGTAAAGGCGCTGATCCCCATGAAGAATGAGATCTGTAATCTCGTGTTTGCGCAGATAGTCTTCTATGTAGGCCGGCCATTCGGATGGCTGCCCCTTGAAACTGATACAGCCCTTTCCGTGCCAATGTAGCCAGTCACCAGCGCAGAAGTTGATCCGGTGAACATCAAACCCGAGGGCTTTGAGGCAATCACCCGTTTGCTTGTAGAGCGGAGATAACGGTCCCTGCAAGAATAAGACCCGTCTTACGACGTTTGGGCGAGCTTCCGTTGCCAGAGACGGCTCAACCGCGCCAGACATGTGTCCACCGTTCGGTTTTGCCACGTCGTTCCAGTTGTTCGGAAAAGGTCGTCGCGATCCCTCTCGCCTGCGCCTTTTGCAAACGAGGCGGCATTTCACAGAAGGCTTGCGGCAAATTAACCGTGTCCGCAATCATCCGTTCCGCCATCATGTCGGCAGCCGCCTCTCTGCCTTCCTTGGTGTAGAAACATCCCTTGACCTGAATGGACGCTGCAAGCAACCGCTCAAGCGCATCCAGCAGATCCTGATCCGGCATCGTCGGGTTGCGCCAGAAATCATCAAGAGGGTTCTGGCAGGTCAGCCCCGCGATATCATAAAGTGCGATACCAAGAACCTTCGTGGGACAATTCGCCCTGAGGGCATGCAGACCGGTGGTGCTGTTGATTGTCAAAGAGCCTGCTGCGTGTTCCAGAAGCCGGTTCAGGTTGCCACCATCCACCAGAACCACACGTTTCTTGACCCGGTATTTCTTGGCGAGCGTCCGCAGGATTCGCCCCCAAGGCTCCATGCCATTGTCCAGAGGGTGGACCTTGAAGACAAGGCGCGCCGCGGCAGGTGCGTTTTCTGCAAACGACTTGATGACCTCCTCCGCAGCATCCGCAATATGGTCGTACTGGGAGTTATAGCGCAGCTGATAGTCGCTCTGAAGCTGAAGGGGAAAGACGTAGTATGGCAGGCCAGTCGCAATAATGTCGTCAATCACGTGGTGGGCATGCCTGTTGCGGCTTTTGGCGAGCGAGAATCGCGGAATATTGCTCAGGTAGTCGATCAGCGGATGATATAGCTTGTCACGGACATACCTGGGATATGACAACGCGAAGATCACGTTGGACATATTGTAGGTTACCTCGTTCACCGCTTCGTTGATGAACGGATACTTGTAGAGTGCCTGCCGGTCGATATCCGGAAGGCTGCTACCTACTTTCATGATGAGTTCCGGATCATCCGGAAACCGGGAGTGCGCGGACATTCCGCAATGCTCGAGCGTTATCCAGTCCGGACGCAGATAGCCGTTCTCAAAGGTCAGACACGTTATACCGAGTTCCGCCCCCACTTCCGCCGCTGCGACATGATAAGGCACACGATCCGCGTAATAGACGATGTGGGTAATCTTCTGGTCGAGACAGTAGGCTCGAAGCCAGTTGGGCCAGTTTCGCAAGGAACCACGATAGGATGTACATCTGCGGTCGTGCCAACCGATCCAGTCGCCGGCACACAGGTTCACACGCCGTGTGGACGCCCCTGCTTTTTCAAGGCTGTCGGCAATTGTTCGCGCAAAAACGCCAGGCGGCCCTTGCAGAAACAGCACCACCATTGAACTGACTGAAACCATGCAATCTGCCAACCTACCGGCTTTAACGGCCCACCATGTTTATCTGAGCCGTTAAATCTTCTTACGGCAACTGTTATTCTGTGAGGTTACTTACCACAGAGTAGTTGCTGATGAGCGGTGCGATGATTTGCAGGAACTTGCCAAGCTCAGCAGTCGGATGGTTCGAAACGAACAGGATGTCCTTGTCCCGCATTTCGAATTTCTGCGACATGAAAAAGCCCTTCGGATCGCGAAGGCTCAGTTTATATACAAGTGGAACGCTCTGCGAGCCCGTCAATTTGTCCGCGAGAAGAGGCTTGAGCTTTCGCACAAGCGCAGCATCTTCGAAGCGGAACAGGAACACACCGTTTGCATCCGCGCGGTCATCCCGCAAACCACCCACCGTAGCCAACGCCTCGGCCATTGTGACGGTTTTCGTCCTGAACGGAACGAGCTGGTTTGCCTTGAGGGCACCAAAAGCAGAGAAAGTACGCGGGCGATGCGACAGAAGAATGTTGTCGTTCGGCGCGATCAGAACGTTGTTTTCCGGATAGTCGATCAGATCTTCCAGACGCGTGGTACCGGCGCGATTGCCGCGCTTCAGCGTAACCACGGTCTCATAGGTCGCGTCGCGCGCGCCACCTGCCTGCGCAACGAGGTCAAGCAGGCGAGTATTTCGCAGCGGCAGCGGATAAACGCCCGGCTTGGCGACATCGCCGACGACAACCGCGGTTGAGCTCAGCTTGTCTCGGAGAGAAATCAGAACCTGCGGCTCAACGGCCTTGCCAACGAGTTTCTGCTGCACCGACTGGCGCAAGCCCTCAATGCTGAGGCCTGCTGCACGTATACGGCCAGCGTACGGCACGAAGATATAGCCGCTCTCGTCAACAACGGACGGAATGTTGCTCGACCCGCCACCGCCACTGCTGAACAGGCCGTCTGGCGACGCTTCCCAGATAGTGACATTCAGCGTGTCGCCAACGCCGAGGAGCGTTGAAGACCCGCCACTTCCAACTCCGTGGAACTGATTGGCGAAAGCAAGTGGGCGGTAATTCTTGATTGTGTCAATGTTGGACGGTTCGACAACGACGACGGTGTAATCCCCCGTCTGCGCGCTGGTTTCGACATCTTGCGACGAAATATTTATCGCAGCCGGGCCCTCGCCCGGCAGGGCGGAGCATCCAAACAGAACTCCGGCAGCCGCCAATACTGACAAAAAACGCATTAGTACCCAATCCACCCAAATTGCTGCCAAGTCTGGTAACACCCTCTTGCAAGGTTGTCCAAGACGCATCGCAGCTTTCCCCGGGAGAAACCTCCCAGCTGTGACTTTGCTGTAACACTACACCGTCTTTTCCTAGTGAATTGATAAATTTCCAATTTATCGTCTTCTGTTCGGCATGTGAGCGTCGATAATCGAATTCAGCGTCAGAGCTTCCAACATCTGTCTTCGGGGTATCTTATGACCGCCAGCAACCGGCATAACGACATTAAAAACATTAAAATTCTCTCGTCAGAATTAACAATCTGGCTGCGGGATTCGGCCTTGCCGCTCTGGTCAACTGCCGGTATCGACCCGCAAACAAAAACCAGTCTTGACGTTATCAACCTCAAAACTGGTGCCGGCCTTCCGGTCACGCGGCGCGCGCGGGTCGTGAGCAGGCAGATCTATTCCCTTCTGGAAGGCAAGAAGCTCGGGTGGACGGGACCAGCCGAGGAATTAGCGGCCGAACTTTATGGCTGGTACACGAGCACTTTCCTGATGCCGGACGGACACTACGCCTCTTGTGTTGACATGAATAACACAGTCACAGACACGAGTTTCGACCTCTACAATCAGTCTTTTTCCCTCTTTGGCTTCGCCAAGCTGGCAGCGGATCTTCCCTCCTGTAAAACCAGAGCAAGCGAACACGCCGAGAAGCTGCGGGACCATCTGATGACGGCCTATCGTCATCCGGAAGCAGGATTTCAAGAAGCCTCTCCCGCGAAAGCACCGCTTTGCTCCAATCCGCACATGCACATGTTCGAAGCGTGCCTCGCATGGGAAAAAGTCTCCTCAGATTCTGCCTGGGCGGACCTTGCCGATGAGATCGCCGAACTTGCCCTGACGCGTTTCATCGACCCGGTTTCAGGTGGGCTTCGAGAATTCTTCAACAGCGACTGGACCCCGTTTGATGGTGACAAGGGCCGTGTCATGGAGCCCGGTCACCAGTTCGAATGGGCGTGGCTCCTGACAAGATGGGGGCAATCGAGAATGGATGCGGGCGCCCTGATTGCTGCGCGGCGCCTCTATGACATTGCATGGACCTACGGCATAGATGAAAGCCGCGGCGTCGCCTTCATGGCCTTGAACGACGATTTTTCGGTCCGAGACCCCATGGCACGCCTGTGGGGACAGACGGAATGGATCAAGGCCGCCGTCGCTCTGGCAGAAGTTTCAACAGGCGCGGAAAGGGATGCCTACCTGGCGGATATTCCGGAAGCCGTCCAGGCACTGAAAGTCTATTTTGCAGATGTCCCCGCCGGCTTGTGGCGAGACAAGCTCTCTCCAGACGGAACCTTTGTCGATGAACCCGCACCGGCAAGTTCGCTCTATCACATCGTTTGCGCCATCTCGGAACTTCACGATTTCGCAGAATCACTTTGACCGGGTCGTCGGGGTCAAAAAGGCATGCATGGCGAAACCAGAGCAGTAAAAGACGCATTCGGCCTTTTTCATTTCGATACAGAGCTCTATAGCTTGTCGCCGGTTTAAGAAGACGTGCGACCAATGAGGAGGCCGAATGCCCAAGGCTCAGATCATCGATGGCAAGGCTATCGCGGAAAGTGTCAGGCAAGAAATCACCAACCGGGCAGCCAAACTGCTGGAAACCAGCGGCAAACGCCCCGGTCTGGCGGTCGTCCTGGTGGGTGAGGATCCTGCCAGCCAGGTCTACGTACGCAACAAGGACAAGGCCGCCGAAGCCTGCGGTTTTCACTCCGTGAAACACACGCTCGCCGCTGATACCAGCGAGGACGCTGTGCTGGCACTTGTCGACCAGCTCAACAACGACCCTGATATTCACGGAATTCTGGTGCAGCTGCCTTTGCCGGGACATATCGACGAGAGCAAGGTGCTGCGCCTCATCCGCCCGGAAAAGGACGTAGACGGTTTCCATCCTGTCAATGTTGGACTGCTGACTGCCGGAGAACGGGACAGTGCGCTGGTGCCCTGCACACCTGCCGGTAGCCTGGTGCTGTTGAAGCGCACACTCGGCGACACGCTGTCGGGTCTCAACGCAGTCGTGGTGGGCCGATCCAACATCGTCGGCAAACCCATGGCGAGCCTTCTGCTTCAGGAAAGCTGCACTGTCACGATCGCTCACAGCCGCACCAGAGACCTGCCGGACGTCGTGCGTTCCGCGGACATTGTCGTCGCGGCGGTCGGTCGGCCGGAGATGATCAAGGGCGATTGGATCAAACCGGGCGCGACCGTTATCGATGTCGGCATCAACCGAATCCCGGCCCCGGACCTGGGTGAAGGCAAGGCTCGCCTGGTTGGCGATGTGAACTTTGCAGAAGCAGCAGAGGTTGCAGGTGCCATAACACCGGTTCCCGGCGGTGTTGGTCCAATGACGATTGCAATGCTGATGGTCAACACCTTGACGGCTGCTCGCCGTCTGCTTGACCTTCCGGAGGAAGAAGCGCTTTTTTGAGTAATAACCGGCCGGCACGAAAGCGCGCGCAAGAATATTTTCGCGCGTTCTTGCGGCACATTCACTAAAGTCTTGTGCCACCTTCTCTCTTGAACTCGTTCCGGTGCCATGGTCTATCGTGTTTGTATTCGCTTAACCATGGCCCTTTAAGGTGCGTAACGTAGGGGCTGCAAACGCAGATGGTTGAATTGCGCTGTTATCAGATGCAATTCGGCTGACCAATTAAACAGGCGGCAGTGAGTGAAGGGTCTACCGTCTTGCAAGTCCGGCAGGTTCGCCGGCAAGCGTTTCAACGCATTTTCCTCATTGGCAGCCTGGTTGGCTGGCGGTGTTTCTTTTGTTGCCTTGCGCCCGGCTGGTGCTGGGTTGGCCTGTGCCCTTCTTCTTGCTGCTCCCCTTCCCGCAAATTCCTTTGAAATATTCGGCTGGAAGTTTTTCGAATCGGCGGAAGACGAAGCCAACGCTGTTCCCGATCCCCTGCCCTACGAGGCAGACCTGACAATCTCCAATGGTGCGGATGATCTCACCAAGGAATTGAAAGACGCCTCGCTGCTGGTACAGCAACAGGAAAAGCCTCCCTCCGGCGAGGCAGGCCTGCTCGCACGCTCTCTTTCTGATCGCGAACGGCTGATCGCCCAGCTTTATGCCGATGGCCGCTACGGTGGAACTGTCGATATCACGCTTGCAGGCATTCCTCTTGAAACCGCTCTTGAACAGAGTGATTTGCCTGACGCTCGGCCGGTGAAGGTTGAGATCCTGGTCAATCCGGGGCCGGTCTTCACCTTCAGCAATATCGACGTGTCGTCCCAGGACGGCGATCTGTCCACCGACCCGTCCTTCTGGGGCCTCGCGAAAGGCGAGGTCGCTGCTTCCGGCAAGATCCTGACGGCGGAAAAGCGCATGATCGCGGTTCTTCGCGATCGCGGGTATCCGAAGGCGCGGATCGCGGAACGCCGGATAACGGCGGACCATAGCACCAACACCCTCGCCGTGGCGCTGATCGCCGATGCCGGCCATCAGGCACGTTTCGGCCCGGTCTCGGTCAAGGGTACGGAAGTCACTGACCCGGATTTCGTCGTCCAGCAGGCAATGCTTCCGGTCGGAGGCGTCTATTCGCCTGAAGACCTGGCCCGTGCACGCAAACGGCTCAACGAACTCGGCATCTTCTCGTCCATCCGGCTCGTGGAAGGAGAAATCGAAGGCCCAGACGGCACCATGCCGGTCACCATCGAGGTGAGCGAGCGCAAGCGCCACGTGATCGGTGCCGGTGCTTCCTGGTCCAGTACCGAGGGCTTTGGTGTCGAATCCTATTGGCGCAGAAGAAACCTCTTCGGTCGGGGCGAATTGCTCTCTGTTGAAGGGTCCGTTGGCAGGATCGGCAACGAGAGCGTCCTCGACATGGAGTACTCGGCGCGGATCGCCTTTGAAAAGCCAGGCGTTTTCGGTCCGCTTACCAGCTTTTCGACCAGCCTGCAGGCACGCCAGGAACATCCCGACGCCTACAAGAGCCGGTCGATTACCTATGAAGCCTATCTCAACAGGGAATTTTCCGAGCAGCTGAAAGGCCGCGCGGGCGCCGAGGTCTTTTACGCCAATGAAGAAGACGCCTTCGGCGATGGCGACTACCTGCTGGTTGGACTGCCGGCGGACCTGACCTTCGACAACCGTGATGACAAGCTCAATCCGTCCAAGGGGATTTTCGCTGCCCTGTTTGCAGAGCCCGCTTACGATACCCTGAACAGCAACGCGATGGGTTTCATCAAAGGCACTGTTTCCAGTTACTATGCGCTCGATCAGGCCAAGCGTTTCATTCTTGCGGGCCGAGTCTCCACAGGGTCGATCCTGGCGCCGTCCGTGGAATCGGTTCCCGCCAGCCGGCGGTTCATCGCCGGTGGTGGCGGGTCCATCCGTGGCTACGCCTATCGCAACGTCGGTCCACGCAAGGATGGTGAAGTTACCGGTGGACGCTCAATTATCGAGCTTTCCGGTGAAGTTCGCGTCATGGTAACCGAAACTATTGGAATCGTTGGATTTGTTGATGCAGGTAATGCATACGAAGACAGCATTCCTGATTTTTCCGAGAGCCTGAAGGTGGGCGTTGGCGCTGGTCTGCGCTACTTTACTCCAATAGGCCCGCTGCGAGTCGATGCTGCGGTGCCGCTGGATCCGGGACAGGATGACCCGGACTTCGCCCTTTATGTAGGTTTGAGCCAGGCATTCTAACGCAGATGCGTTTTCTGAAACTTTCCTTGCGAATCTTCGGATTCCTGATCGCGGTTGCGATTGCTGTTCCCGTCCTCGCCCTTTGTGCTCTGCAAGTGCCGGCGGGCCGCACCTTTGTGTCCAGCGTCGTCAGCACGCTTGCCTCGTCCGACAATCAGACCATCACGATTGAAGATTTGTACATCAGCTTTGGGCTGAAGGCTGAAGTCGGCAAGGTCTCCCTGGCCGACAAGGAAGGAACCTGGCTGAACGTCGAGAACGTTGCCGCCGACTGGCATCCCATGCGGCTCCTTGCCGGCAATCTCGATATTTCTTCTCTCACCGCATCCCGGATAGATCTGGAAAGAACACCTGTCCAGCCACCGGCTGAAGAGGTGGCAGTGACCGAGGAGAGCAGCTCTTCGGGCGGTGTGTCACTGCCATTTAACGTCACTCTCGAACGTCTGGGCCTTGACGAAATCAACCTCGGCGCTCCCCTGCTGGGTGTACCTGTCTCCCTGACGGCCGCAGGATCAGGCTCTTTCGCGCTCGACCCGGCACTTGTCACTGCCGATCTCGACCTGCACCGGATCGACGGCATAGAAGCCGGTCTTGTGGCCAAGGCACAGTTTGAACCCGCCGCCGAAACGCTTGCCTTCGATATTGAAGTGTCCGAACCGCGTGGGGGCCTTGCAGCACGGCTTCTTGAAGTTCCCGACCTGCCCGCGCTGGATCTGTCGCTCAAAGGTGATGGTCCCCTGACCGACTGGGCAGCCAACCTGAGTGTGGCTCTCGATGGCAGGACCACCGTCACCGGTTCGGCAAAAATCGAGGAAAATGCATCCGAACGACATCTGGCCTTCGATCTGGACGGTGATCTCGCGCCGCTTGCACCTCCCGCGGCACAAGCCTTTCTGCTCGGAACGACAAATGCCAAAGGAGCTGCCAGGTTCTCTACGGAGTTCGCCCCTCTTTCGGCCAACCTGACCTTGAAAACACAAACACTTTCTCTGGAAGCAAAGGCCGATCTTGAGAACGATGCCGTCAACGCCACGGCGGATCTTGCCGTAAGTGCCGGGAATGATGCGCTGATTGCGCTCGACCTTGGCGAGAGGCGCATTGCCTTCGGTCCGTTGACCGGAACGGTACGTGTTTCCGGACAACGCTCCGCGGTCGACTGGCAAACCAAGATTGACCTGAAGTCGCTGCAGACAACGGAAGCCAGGACTGGAGCCATCACGCTGTCGTCCTTCGGAAATGGAGCAGATCTCTCCGAAGGAACGCTGACGTCACCCTTCTCGCTGTCGCTCGCCATTGACAGGCTGGAAGGCATTACGCCGCAAACAGAGCCTTTGACCGGTTCACTTGAATTGAAGGCTACGGGCGCCGTGAACGGCTCAACCCAATCGGCCGAGATCAAGGATCTGACCCTTTCAACCGCAGTCGCCTCGCTTGCTCTGTCGGACACGAACCTGTCAGCCGACGCTGTCAACGGATCGGGCAGGCTTTCGCTCGCCGACCTTTCCCGTCTGTCGGGCCTGGCAGGCCGCGATCTGGCCGGTGCTTTGAACGGAACATTTTCGCTGGATCTTGATCCAAGCCAACTGTCGGGCACGATCACCAGCGCTCTCGTCACCAGGGATGTCGGGACGGCAATTCCTCAGGCCGACGCGCTTCTTGAAGGTGAAACACGCATCGACGTATCTGTCGATCTTCAAGGCGTGGACGATATTTCCGTCACCAGTCTCGCTGTTTCGAACAAGGCGCTGGATGCGAAAGGGAATGCCCGTTACCAGCAGAATGAACTCAGTTCCAGCCTGACGACCAGCCTTGCCGATCTCGCAAAGGTCGATCCGCAACTTGCCGGTTCGCTGGAACTCGAAGCGAGCACGGAAGGTCCGATCGACGCGCTTGAAGTGCAGGCGGTCGCCTCGTCAAAGCAGATCATGCTTGCAGGCACACCACTGGATGACTTGAAGCTTTCTGCACAGGCAACGGCCAACCCCGCCGCGCCTACAGCCAAGATTACCAGCAGTGCCAGCCTGAATGGCCAACCCATTGCCGTTGATGTTGAGCTTACCAGCAAGGACGGTGGGGCAAGTGTCAGCCCGCTTTCCGTCAAACTGGCCGGCAACACCGTGACCGGTGAACTTTCTCTGGCAGACCTCGACAAGCCTGTTGAAACGCTCAAGGGCACGTTGAACATCGATGCTCCGGACCTTGCTTCGCTCTCTCCGCTCCTTCTGACGGAAATCGCCGGACGTGTTCAAGGCACAGTGACAGCCAATCCGGAAACGCGGCAACTCGCACTCGACGTTACCGGAAGCGATATCAGCGTGCCCGCAGTCAGTCTCGGCAGCGTAAAGCTCAAGGCCAATCTTACTGCCCCATACGAGCCGGAAACCGTTACTGCGGACATTCAGCTTTCAGACATCCTGACAGATGCGACCCCGGTTCATGCGGTCAGCCTTCAAGCCCAGCCTCAAAATGGCGGCACCGCAATCACGGCAGACGTCAAGCTGGACAAGAACGGCAAGGATGGCGTGACGCTTGCAGCGCAGGTAAACGAACCGGAAGCTGGCTCCTACGTTGTCGCCCTGTCCGAGCTTGCCATGCGATATCAGGGTATCGCCAGCCAGTTGAAGCAGCCGACAACCATTTCCTATGCGGCAGGTGAAGCGACGATCGAACCACTGGAGCTTCAGCTTGGCAATGGCTCGCTTGCGGTGTCCGGCAAGGCCGGCGAGACGCTTGACCTGAACGCCAACCTGACATCCATTCCGCTCAATCTTGCCAACGCCTTTGTACCCTCACTTGGTCTCGGCGGTGCTCTTTCGGGGAAAGTGTCTGCCACAGGCAGCTCATCGGCTCCCGAAGCGACCTGGTCGATCTCCGGAACAGGTCTGACGGCTAACGAATTGCGAAACAACGGTCTGGCCGCGCTCAGTCTGTCGACCTCAGGCACATTGAAGAACAACCGGATCGACCAAACGACCAAGGTCAGCGATCCGAATGGACTGAACCTCACGGCTGCGGGAACGGTCGGGCTGCAGAAACCCAATCCGATTGCTCTTACCCTGAATGGCAACGTGCCGACTGCGGCTCTCAGACGCCCCATGATCGAGGCAGGTTTGCGCGGTGAAGGCACAATCGCCCTGAGCGGCAATGTCGGCGGTTCGGCAGCTGCCCCCACTTACCAGATCACCGCCACGCCCAACGGTTTGAAGATCACCAGCCTGTCGACAGGTATCACTGTTCAGAACATTCGCGGCACGGCTTCGGTCAGCCAGAACGAAGCGTCGCTGAACGGCATTGCCGGTGACCTTGCGACGGGCGGCTCCATGTCTGCGTCAGGCACTGTTGGCATGAAGGACGGATTTCCGGCGGATCTCAGCCTGAAACTGGACAATGGGCGCTACGTCGATCCTGGCCTGGTGACTGCGGAAGTGGATGCGGATCTCAAGGTTTCCGGTCCGCTTGCTTCCACCAGCGCATCTGCCATTATCAACGGTCAGGTATCGATCAACAAGGCGGACGTCTCAATTCCCGAGTATCTGCCTGGTGCGATACCTCCCGTTGATGTTAGGCATATCAATGCTTCCAAGGCAATCCAGCAACAGGTTGCAGAACTCGGTGGCGAAGTCTCCCAAACACAGACCCAGCAAAAGACCTTCCCGCCGCGTCTGGACATCGTCCTGTCCGCACCGGGACGGATCTTCATTCGCGGTCGCGGTCTTGATGCGGAACTACAGGGCGATCTCAAGATCGTCGGCACAACGGCCTCGCCGCAGGCAATCGGTGCTTTCGGATTGAAGCGTGGCCAGCTCGACATTCTCACACGCCGCCTGATCTTCTCTCGCGGCAACGCCACTTTCGAGGGCTCACTGACGCCTGTCCTCGACTTTGCGGCAACGACAGTCGTGAGCGACACCACCATCACCGTTACCGTGAGCGGCGAGGCAGACGATCCCCAGATCGCGTTCTCCTCGTCCCCCGAACTTCCGCAAGATGAAGTTCTGGCACTGCTTCTGTTCGGCAAGAGCGTCGGCAACCTGTCGCCCACACAGGTGGCACGGCTTGCGGCGGCCATAGCCACGCTCACCGGGGGCAGCGACAACGGACCGCTTGCCACGATCCGGAAGTCTCTGGGCCTGGATGCCATCGACATCAACACGGACGGGGACAACGGTCCTTCGGTCGCTGTCGGCAAATACATCAATGACAACATCTACGTCGGCGTTGAACAAGGCACGGGTACCGGTTCCAGCCGGGTGAAGGTCGACATTGACCTGGACCGCGGCCTGAAGGTCCGTGGTGAAGTCGGTGCGGACGGATCTTCTAAGGCCGGTATCTTTTTTGAACGCGAGTATTGAGCCTACTCCCGTTCCCGGCAAATCTGACAGGGGCGAAGCGTGTAGCCGCCGCTGGAAACCGCGATTGCGACAAATTGCCCGCCAACGGTTGCAGTGCACTCGTGTCTCGTGCGAGTGTGCCCGCCATGACCAAACAATTTATGAGAAATACTCCGTCCCATCCGGAGGAAACCGTTTTTTCGGTGACGGAGACAGCCGTGAATGACGGGGGTGCAATCATGTCGGTGAACAGCAGTGACTACACTCTGGGTGAACGGATCTGCAAGGCGCGCGATGCCTCCAATCTTTCGACCGCCCAGCTTGCACGCCGGCTGGGCATCAAGACATCCACCCTGCAGAGCTGGGAAAGTGACCGGTCCGAGCCGCGTTCCAACAAACTCGTTTTGCTTGCCGGTATCTTGAATGTAAGCCCGACGTGGCTGCTGGTTGGCCGGGGGACACCGCCGGTTTCGGAAAGCAGCACGACCTCCGATCTCGACAGCATGCGTGGGGAAAAGCGCTTGCCAGACCTCGCGCCTCCCCCCTATCTCTAGGTCAACGATTTCCTGGCCGGAATCGAGCGAAGGCCCGAAAGCTGGACCCTCCAGCCTTTCTGGCTCCGCTCCTCGCGTTCGTCAGAATGCACTCTCTGCCGGGCGATCCGTCAGACCACCAGCGTCTGCCCCTCTCACGGTTCAGGAAACTACCCATGTCATTGAATGCTGCACTCTTGAAGGAAAAAGTGTTTATCGGCGGCGCATGGAGCGATGCGGACAGCGGACAGACCGTCGCCGTAACCAACCCTGCGACCGGAGAGACGATCGGTACCGTTCCCTTTTGCGGGCGTCCTGAAACCGCAAGGGCGATTGCGGCTGCCGAGGCCGCGCTTCCTGCCTGGAAAGCGCTGACGGCGGAGGCACGGGCCAACCATATGCACGCTCTCTGCGATGCCATCATGGCCGACCTGGACGACCTGGCCGCCATCCTGACCACGGAAATGGGCAAGCCGCTTGCAGAAGCCAAAGGCGAAATTGCGCTTGGTGTGAAATACATCCGTTTCTTTGCCGAGGAAGGCAAACGGGTTTATGGCGACACCATCCCCTCGCCCTGGGCAGACCGCCGCATTCTGGTGACCAAGGAACCCGTCGGGGTCGTCGGCTCTATCACTCCCTGGAATTTTCCGAATTCGATGATTGCCCGCAAGCTTGGCGCAGCCCTGGCCTCCGGCTGCACAATGGTGATGAAGCCTGCAGAATTCACCCCTTATTCGGCGCTGGTCTACGGGGTGATGGCGGAGAAGTCCGGTCTTCCAAAGGGCGTGATCAACATCATCACAGGTGACGCTCCGGCGATTGGCGAGGAGATGTGCGAGAACCCCGTGCTGCGGAAACTGACGTTCACCGGTTCAACCCGTGTCGGCAAGCTGCTGGCCGGGAATGCTGGCCGCAACATGAAGAAGATCTCCATGGAGCTCGGGGGCAACGCGCCTTTTATCGTTTTCGACGATGCCGACCTCGACAAGGCCGTCGAAGGAGCAATTGCCAGCAAGTTTCGCAACTCCGGGCAGACCTGTGTCTGTGCCAACAGGCTCTATGTGCAGGCCGGCGTCTACGACGCTTTTGCCCAGAAGCTGAAGGACGCGATGGCAGCGCAGCTGAAGGTCGGCAACGGTCTTGAAGCCGGAACGACCCAAGGCCCGCTGATCAACGAAGCTGCTGTCGAAAAGGTCGCCGATCACGTGCAGGATGCGCTGTCCAAGGGTGGTGAACTGATTACTGGCGGGCATCGCCCCAACGGCCCGGGAACGTTTTTCGAGCCGACACTGATCACCAAGGCGACGTCCGATATGAAGGTGGCGCGCGAAGAAACCTTTGGTCCGCTTGCCGTTCTGTTCAGGTTCGACACTGAAGAAGAAGCGGTGCGACTTGCCAATGACACCGAATTCGGCCTCGCCTGCTACTTCTATACCAAAGATCTTGGCCGCACTTTCCGCGTCATGGAACAGCTTCAGTACGGTCTTGTCGGGGTCAACGAAGGCGTCATCACGACAGAGGTTGCCCCCTTTGGCGGCGTCAAGGACAGCGGCATGGGCAACGAAGGCTCGAAGTACGGCCTGGACGATTATCTGAACGTGAAATACAGCTGCATCGGCGGCCTCGGCATGTAATTGCCTTGCGTCCCGGCCCAACGCCGGGACGCATTACGCTGCGTTGAGCAGTGTCGACTGGAGATTGGCGGAACTCATGGGGCGCCCGAAAAGGTAGCCCTGACCGTACTTGCAGCCCAGTTCGCGAAGCCGCTCTGCCTGTTCACCGGTTTCGATGCCCTCGACAATAACGGACATTCCATAGCCCTTCGCCATATGCAGCACTGCCTCGATCACGGAGATGTCCTGTTTGCTGGCGATCGACTGGCGAACAAATGTCTTGTCGAGCTTGATCTTCGAGAACGGATATTTGGGCAGGTAGCCGAGTGAAGAATAGCCGGTCCCGAAGTCGTCCAGTGAGAAGCTGCAGCCGAACGCCCGCATTTCTTCCATGGCAAACTTCAGGTCGAGCGTTTCATCGATAAACAGGGATTCCGTGATTTCCAGATCCAGTAGGTCCGAAGGAAAGCCCGTTCTTTGCAGCGCCTCGCCGACAGTGGCAACAAGATTGCCGCGACTGAACTGTATGGCTGACACATTGATGGACAGACGGAGGTGGCTCGACCAGGTCAGCGCTTCCTTCATTCCCCTGTTCAATGCCCATGCCCCCAATTCCACGATATAACCGTTTTCCTCGGCAATCGGGACGAACTCGGCGGGCGAGATCGGCCCCAGTTCCCGATGGTCCCATCGCAGCAAGGCCTCCACACCGAAGATCGACCGGTCGGCCAGGTTGGTAAGTGGCTGATAGACCATGTGCAGCTCGTCTCGGACAATTGCCTTGAAGAGTTCCGTCTCCAGTTGGCGCCGGCGCTGCAGCGCTGCGTCCATCTCCGGCAGAAAACGCAGGACCGGCGACCGGTTGTTTCGCCGGACCTTGGCAAGGGCATTGCCGGATTTCTTCAAAAGATGCTCGGGTGTCATGTCTCCGCTGGTAACGATGTACCCGAACTTGAGCTGCACCGAGATTCTGGCGCCTTCGATCTTGTAGTCCTCGCCGATCACTTCCTGGAGCGACTCGATCAGCGCCAGATCCTGATCCGGCTCACAGCGAAATACGCCTGCAAAAACATCTGCTGTAATGGCTGCCCATGTCGTGCGAGCGGAAAGATGGCTTTTCAGACGCATCGCGACCGTTTCACGAAGCTGGTCACCGTAGGAAAATCCGAGCGAAGCAACGATCTGATCGAAATTGGCAATCGCGAATTGAACCAGGCATACTTCCTGGCCCGTGCCGCGAGCCAGCTTAAGCGTTGCGGCAACTTCTTCTTCAAAACCGTTCCGGTTGAAAAGCCCGGTGCTTGGATCGAACCGTGCGAGATAAGCAAGGCGTTCCGCGGATTCCTTTTCTTCGGTCACATCCCGACATGTCAGACAGGCGACCGCTTCGGTTTCCATATCGCGCAGTTTCTTCGATTTCGCGATCGTGCGTTCAGAGCGCGTGACAACATATTCGATAAACCGGCGTCTTCCGTCGTCAAGGCGCATGTCCAGGATCTTGGCCACCGGCTGACGGTTTCCAGGGTCTGCAAGAACTGACAAAGCTTCTTCAACCAGCTCCAGCGGCAGTACATTCCTGGCAGGCTTACCGACAAGAGCATCGCTTTGGAACAATGAGCGGGCCATTTGGCTTGCAGCGGAGACACGACCGTCATTCGAAGCTCCTGCGCACTTGCACCGACGATCACCTTCTTGTCCAGAAACAGACCTGGGGCCGCTGACTTGTTCAGGACATCAACAAGCGATACCCGCTCCATCTGTTCCAGTGAGATGCTGTAATCAATGCCGAAACTTCCGGCTGCGTCTCCGGTGTACTCGCCCAGGAGAGCCGCGGCAGAGATCTCCGAATTCCCATTGATCTCGAAACCGTACAGATTTCGCCAGATGCGGCTGTCGGTTTCCATCGGAACCATGACGACGACCGGCCAGGCTACATTCAGAAACTGTTCGATCGGCTGGTTGACGACTTGCCCGGCATCCTGTTCAGCCGAAGCGGCTTGCAGGAACGTGGCAAGGCTGACGTTCCCGGCGCGCTCGATCGCGGCTGCAAACAGCGTGTCATCTTCAGGATTGGAAGTTGAGCTGAAATCGATGTCGAATACGATGTCGCGGGCGCCCGCTTCAGCCAGATGATCTGTCAGGTCGGCATAAAGACGGCGCGGCAATGGCCATACGCCAAGTTCATTCAGGCTTCTGGCATCGATATCCACGACCACGATGTCGCCGGAGACCGGTCTTTCGATCGTATGGAAACGAAACTCCCAGAGAAACCGATCGAACGCCGTGGTCAGGGCAACCGTGCGCAGAACAGCCACGGCGGCGATCACGCCGACCACGATCAAGACCGCGCTCGCTATCCGTTTCCGCTGTTCAGAGCTTCCGATCAGCACACCCACCGCCCACTTTCTCAGTCCGCACTTCAGGTGTCAG